>Ga0247843_1000045_pt1 | contig 237528 bp, 225 predicted proteins | sample LaCruzMarch2017__FD_192420 | JGI IMG/M metagenome (GOLD analysis project Ga0247843, IMG submission 192420) | Freshwater microbial communities from meromictic Lake La Cruz, Castile-La Mancha, Spain - LaCruzMarch2017_8m | ecosystem: Environmental > Aquatic > Freshwater > Lake | place: Spain...
AGCATCTGCAGATGCTTGTTTGAGGCTCCACGAACTGCGAAGCCGCATCGCAAACGCAAGAAAAGGAAGCACCATAAGCCCCCAAAACAATATGTGTTCTGGTTGCTTAACTAAGCGGCTATGTCCTTAAAGGTTCCCCCTTTCAAGGGGAACCGACCTAGGTCCGAGATGGTTCCCCTGCGAAGCGGGGGAACCACCCGGAGAGAAAACGCTGCCAGCCCCCCGACCCCAAGCAGTAATCTGGGGCCGATGTCGGTTCTCGCCGCTGCCTTGCTCGCCTCGCTACCGTCTCCGGCTCCCATGAATATTCAAGCTCAACGCATTCAGACTCGCTGGGCGAGTCTCGTCGATCACAAGAATCCGCTGCCGGAGTACCCGCGCCCGCAATTCGTGCGCGACCGATGGATGTCACTCAACGGGCCGTGGAAGTTCACGACCGACGATTTTCCAACCAAGCTGGACACCATCACGGTGCCGTTCCCAATCGAGTCGACGCTCTCCGGCATAGGACGGCCTCTCCAACCCGGTCAGAAAGCCACCTATCAACGGTCGTTCGACCTGCCGACGGGTTGGGCGGGCGAGCGCATCTTGCTGCACTTCGGCGCGGTGGACTGGGAGGCGCGGGTTTTTGTCAACGGCAAAGAGGCCGGGACGCATCGCGGTGGGTTCGACCCGTTCACGCTCGACATCACCCGCTTTCTGAACACCAGCGGCTCGCAGTCGTTGGAAGTTTGGGTGAAAGACCCGACGGATTCGACTTGGATTCCGCGCGGAAAGCAGGTGCTGAAGCCTGGCGGCATTTTCTACACCCCGACGAGCGGAATTTGGCAGACCGTCTGGCTGGAGCCGGTGCCGATGGCCGGCGTCGAAGGGATTCGAATCACGCCGGACGTACGAACTCGGTCGGTGAGCATCGGAACGTCGGTCTGGGGCAGTGGCGCGGCCAAGATCGTAATGGAAGCGTTCGATGGTGCGAAGCCGGTCGCCCGCGCGGAGGCACGACCCGGCGCGGCCGCCACCCTGAAGCTGCCGAGGGGCAAGCTTTGGTCGCCCGAGTCCCCGTTTCTGTATGACCTAAAGGTGTCGGCCCTAGACGCGAATGGGAAGCTGATCGACGAGGTCAAGAGCTACTTTGGCCTGCGGTCTTGCACGGTCGAAAAGGATGCCAAGGGCGTGAATCGGCTCTTCCTTAACGGCAAGCCGTACTTCCAAATTGGCCTTCTGGACCAGGGCTTCTGGCCGGACGGGCTGTTCACCGCGCCTACCGACGCGGCCCTCAAGTACGACCTCGAGGTCACAAAGCGTCTCGGCTTCAACATGGTGCGAAAGCACGTCAAGGTGGAGCCGGCGCGCTGGTATGCCCACTGCGACCGCCTCGGGCTGCTCGTTTGGCAAGACATGCCCAGCGGCGACGCCTCGATAGGCAGCGACGATCCGGACATCGTACGATCGGGCGATGCCACGACTGGGTTCGAGACGGAACTTACGCGAATAGTGAGGGCGCTTTACAACTCGCCTTCCATCGTGACGTGGGTTGTGTTCAATGAGGGTTGGGGCCAGTTTCAAACGGCACAGATGACAAGTTTGACGCGGGGGCTCGATTCGACACGCGTCATCAATGCGGTCACGGGCTGGGCCGACCGCGGCGTCGGCGACGTCATCGACTATCACATCTATCCCGGGCCCGGGTCGCCCAAGCCAGAAGCGGCGCGGGCCGCCGTGCTGGGCGAGTTCGGCGGACTCGGATTGCCGCTGGCCGGGCACACGTGGATCAGCGAGAACAACTGGGGCTACCAGTCGTTCACCACGCAGGCCGCGCTCACCGATGCGCTGGTCAACGTGATCGTGAACCTGCGGCCCCTGATTGCCGATCCCGGCCTTTCAGCGGCGGTTTACACCCAAACCACCGACGTCGAGACCGAGGTGAACGGCGTCATGACCTACGACCGCGCGATCATCAAGCCCGACGAGAAGCGGCTGAAGGCCGCCCTTCAGAGTCTGCGCAAGCCGATGCCGCCTCTCAAAACGCTCGTGCCGACGTCTGAGGCCGTGGCCCAACGGTGGCGGGTTACCGAGGAGGCTCCGCCCGAAGGCTGGGAGAAGCCCGACTTCGACGATCGATCTTGGCCAGCGCTTCCGGGCGGATTTGGCCGCGCCGGAACGCCCGGCGCGGTCATTGGCACCCCTTGGCTTAGTGACCAAATCTGGATCCGCCGGGAGTTCACCGGTGCCGTCCCCGCTGGCTCCTACCTACGGATCCACCACGACGAGGACGCCGACGTCTACATCGATGGCGTGCGCGTGGCGACCCTTGGCGGCTACGCCCAGGCGTACTCGCTTGTCGCGCTGCCTCGCGCATTCCCGGCCGGTAAGCACGTGATCGCCATCGAGTGCAAGCAAACCTACGGCGGCCAATTCATCGACGCGGGAATTCTGGTTCCCTAGCCTCGGCAACGAGGCGAGGGAACCTACTCCAGGTCGAACAGTTCGTCCGTCGTCAGGTCGCCGTCCCGGTCGATTTCGCCCAGGCTGACCGCCTTGAACTCCTCACCGGAGTAGCTACCGCCGTAGCCAAACGTGCCCGTCCGAAGCGTCGGTCGGAGGCCCTTTACGTGGCCATCGGCCCACAAAACCGTGCCGACACCGCTGTGTCGGGCGTGGAACGACGGGTATTCGCTGCTGGGCGGCTCCAGGTAGGTGTTCCCCTCCAGCCGGTGCGGCAAGCTGAACGACATCCGCGCGCAGCTGGCGAAGGCGACCGTCTCGGCGACGGCGCCGATCTGCGCATAGTTCACCGGCCTCGGCGTCTCGGCATAGGTCGGCGGGATGTACTCGCTCGGACTGAGATAGTTGTAGTTGTAGCCGTAGCCGGTTTGGCCGAGCGTGGTGCGCAGAGTCTGCGGGAAGCTCGGGTCGGACTGAATCCCGCGGCTCCGCGTGTACGGGAACAACAGCCCTTCTTCTTCTCGCAAGCGAGTTCCGTCGAACGATCCCCACCAGTAAAAGACCTTACCGTCCGTCGGCTTTCCGATTGAGACGCGCATCAGCGTGTCCTCAGAATCGACGTTGTAGAGGAACCAGGCCAGCCCGATTTGCTTGAGATTGCTCAGCGACTGGGTCTTCTTGGCGGCCTCTTTTGCTTGGGCAAAAACGGGAAAGAGGATGGCGGCCAGAATCGCGATGATCGCGATGACGACGAGAAGTTCAATGAGCGTAAACGCTCGGTTCGTATGTTTCATTTCACCTCACATGCGCGAGGCTATCGAATCGGAGGCAAATTGACGGACAAGGGTCCGACGATGGGCCCTGGCTCCGCACCTATGCTCGTAGGCGACAGCTTCTTTCGTTGCTTCAGAGTTGGGCATTCGGACTCGAATCGAAATTCTTACCGTTGCGGCACAGCGCCGGCTTCTCACCGGCTTTCCCCAATCGATTGCTCGCCCATCCACGACAGATGGGTCTCTGCGGTGATTATAGCGGCTTTCCGTCGGTGCGCATGGTGCCGTGTCGCAAGGGGAACCGCTTCTTCCGCGGCACTTTGCCGACGGCCTGCATGGTGGCCTGGGCGAGTGCCTCGGCCATTTTGTCTTGGTTTGCGGGCTGGCTAATCCAGGCCTCATCCTTGGGGTTTTGCAGCACGCACATTTCGACGAGCACGACCGGCACGGTCGAGTGGATTGAGCCCTTCAACGCACCATGCTTGGCACCTACCGCTGTCGCCTTGTCCGGTTTGAGTCCGTTATCCTTTAGTTCCCCGCGTAGCCTCGAGGCGAAAATACGATGGAACGTGCTCGCCATCGGGCGAATCTTTCGCAGCAGCGGAATCGCCGGTCCGGTAACACCATCTGCCTTCCCTTGCCGGTCCGGGTAGTACACCGCGAAGCCGGTTCCGGTTCCAGCATCGGCATGCAATCGCACCGAGAGAGCCGCCCCGGCCTTATTCGCGATCAGCGCCCGATCCTTGTTTGCGACGAACTCCTTTTCCGACTTCTTGGTGAGAACGACCTTGTATCCGACCTCTAGCAGCTTCTTTTCAAGCCGCTTGGCGACCTGCCATGCCAGCGAAAGTTCGGTCAGTTTCTTACCTTTGGTGCCGCTTCCGACCTCACTCGGGTGGCCTGGATCGATGCAGATCGTTTGCGAAAAGGCGGTAGTGGCCAAGAGAAGGGCCACTGCGGAATAAACGAGCCGACGCATGACAAAAACCCTACCCCGGCAGGCGGGTGACTGCGGTAACTTAGGCCCATCATGGCAACGCCGTCCATAACCGTTCCTCTCGAATCGCGGCTCCGCGGAACCCTCCCAAAAGTTGGAATCCGCCCGACCATCGACGGTCGGTACGGAGGCGTGCGAGAGTCGCTTGAAACCATCACGATGGAGATGGCGGAGAACGTGGCCCGGCTGATTTCGGAGCAGTTGCGCCACGCAAGCGGCCATGACGTAGAGTGCGTCATCGCCGACACCTGCATCGGTGGTGTCGCCGAGGCGGCTGATTGCGCGGCCAAGTTCGCCCGCGAGAACGTCGGCGTTTCACTTACCGTAACGCCGTGCTGGTGCTATGGCAGCGAAACGATGGACACCGACCCGCTTTTGCCGAAGGCAATCTGGGGGTTCAACGGAACGGACCGGCCCGGCGCGGTCTACCTCGCCGCCACGCTATCGGGCCATAACCAGAAGGGTCTGCCGGCTTTTGGCATCTATGGGCAAGACGTGCAGGACCTCGGCGACACGGTGATTCCGGACGACGTCCGCGCCAAGATCCTGCGGTTTGTGAATGCTGGATTGGTCGTCGCCACCATGCGCGGAAAGTCTTATCTCGCGATGGGCGGCACCAGCATGGGCATCGCGGGTTCGATCGTCGATCAGGATTTCTTCCAGCGGTACCTCGGGCTGCGAACCGAAAGCGTCGACATGACCGAGTTTGTCGGCCGCATGAATCACGGCATTTATGACTCGGAGGAGTTCGTTCGCGCACTGGCTTGGACGAAGGAAAATTGCCAGGAAGGCGAAGACTTTAACTCACCGGAGAAGACCAGAAGCCGCGAGCACCTCGATGCCGAGTGGGAGACCTCGGTAAAGATGGCCCTCATCGCGCGGGACCTCATGGTCGGAAATCCCCGCCTCGCCGAGCTTGGCTTCCACGAGCAGGCGCGCGGCCACAACGCCATCGCGGGCGGATTCCAGGGCCAGCGACAATGGACGGACTACTTCCCGAACGGCGACTTTATGGAGGCGATTCTCTGCTCCAGCTTCGACTGGAACGGCATTCGCCAGCCGTACGTTGTCGCTACTGAGAACGATGCCCTCAACGGTGCCTCCATGCTCCTGGGCCACTTGCTCACTGGCACCGCCCAGATGTTTAGCGACGTGCGCACCTACTGGTCGCCCGACGCCGTCGAGCGCGTGACCGGTTGGCGGCCGGAGACCGGATTTTTGCACCTCATCAACTCCGGCCCGAGCGCCCTCGACTGGACCGGCCACACCCTCAAGCCTTGGTGGGAAGTCACGCCGGAGGAAGCCGCGAAGGCGTTGGCCGCCACGCGCTGGTGCCCATCCATTACCGAGTATTTCCCCGCTGGCGGCTGGTCCACCGACTTCACGACGACCGGCGACCTTCCGGTAACGATGTTCCGGTTGAACCTGATGGCGGGCGTTGGCCCGGTCTTGCAGATTGCCGAAGGCCACACGACGCAGCTACCGGAGGAAGTCGACGCCAAGCTGGACGCCCGCACGAACCCGAGCTGGCCGACCACATGGTTCGTTCCGCGCCTTACGGGCGAGGGTGCCTTCCGAAACGTGTACGAGGTCATGGCCCACTGGGGCGCGAACCACGGAGCGATCTCGATCGGCCACATCGGGGCCGACCTGATCACGCTGGCCGCGATCCTACGCATTCCGGTGGATATGCACAACGTGTCGGTGGACGAGGTCTACCGCCCGACGGCATGGCACCGGTTCGGTTCCGGGCTCGATCCGGTCGGGGCCGACTTCCGCGCCTGCGCGGCCTTCGGCCCCTTGTACGGCTAGGGACTAACCCAGTTCTAAGTGGTTCACTTCGGCCGACGTCAGTTCGATGTCGGCTGCCACCACGTTGTCTTGAACCTGCTCGACGGTGCGCGGGCCGATCAGCGCAAAGCTGTTGATCGGCTGGTTCAGCGTCCAAGCCAACGCAAGCTGAGTTGGCGTGACGCCCTTATCGGCGGCCATCGCTTCCAGTCGCTCGCGTCGGGCGAAGTTCGTCGGGTTGTCGTAAACGCGGTGAACGTCTCCGCTATCGACGTGGGCGAAGAATCCGCCACCGCCGGACGACCAGCTGAACAGCGGGAATTGGGTTTTTTCGTACCAGTCTCGCTCTTCGCGGTTGTCGCTAATGCTCCAAGCTCCGGTCCACATCTCTTCGTTCGCCGCGGCAAGCGAGAGGTTCGGGCTGCTGACGCTAAATCCCTGCAAACCGTGCGCTTCGGCATACTCGTTTGCCGCCGCGATGCGGTAGGTCTTCCAGTTGGAACCGCCAAACACGCGGATTCGGCCTTCGTTCTTGTGCTCGTTCAGCCACTCAACGACTTCACCGATCGGCACGTTCTCGTCGTCGCGGTGCATCACGTAGAAGTCGCTGTAGGAAACGCCCTGACGCTCAATATTGCCGCGAATCTCTTCGTCCATGGCTTCTTTCGTCAGCCGCATGCCGCCGTCCGGCGCACCGTAATAGTGGTGGTTCCCCTTATCGAACCGGATGAGAGCATCTTCGCCGCGTGCCTCGTAGTACGCCTTCATAACGGCCGAGAATCCCGGGCCGTAGTGGTAGCTGTTGTCGATGATGTTTCCGCCGGCGGCTCGGTAGGCGTCAAGCAGCTCGAACGCCAAGACCAAGTCATTGTGGGGTAGCGGAATCACGCCCATGACGAGGCGGGAAATCTCTTTGTCGAAGTGGGGAACGGTTCCGTATTTCACGATTTGGCCTCTGCCGCAAACGTCAGTCCGACGCTCTTTCGCAGCGCGTCGAGGGTCTTCATGTTATCGATGGTGTCCTGCAAGGTCATGTAGGGAGCTTCCTTGTGGTCGATGAATTCGGCCACGGTGTCGGCTTCGATGCCGTACAACTCGTCGTTCGACGAGTTGAAGGTGAACTTCTCGTCTTCCTTGCCGTAGCGGGAGACGGTGACGTCGCCGCTGCTGCACTTCCAGGGCTCGGCAACGTGAATTCGGCCGTTCTCGCCGTAGATCGTGGCGTCGTTGCGAAGGTTGACGTGGACGCCGGTGCCAAAGTGGGCCACCGCGCCGCCGGGGAACTTCAGGAGTCCCGCGCCGGATTCGTCATAGCCCTTCTCGCCGATGATCGCTTCGTAGTGAGCACGGACCGGCTCTTCGCCGACCGCCATTCGCGAAAACGAAACGCAGTAGGTGCCGACGTCCATGAGGCCGCCGCCTCCCAGGGCACCGTCTGCGCGGAAGTTTGCCCAATCTCGGCCGGCCTGAAACGCGAATTCGCAGTTGACTTGGAGGACCTTGCCGATGGCTTCTTCGGCAAGGAGTTCCTTAATGCGCCGGGTCTGCGGGTGGCACCGATACATGAACGCTTCCATGAAGAAGACGCCGGTTTCTTTAACAACGGCCAGCGCGCGCTCCGCTTCCAGCGCGTTCAACGTGAACGGCTTTTCGCAGAGGATCGCCTTTCCGGCGCGGGCCGTCGCGATGGTCCAATCGTAGTGAAGGTGGTGCGGGGTCGCGATGTACACCGCATCGACCTCGGGGTCGGCCAAGACCTCCTCGTAGGAGCCGTACGGCTTGCCGCCGAACTTATCCGTGAACGCAGTCGCCGATTCGACCGTTCGCGAGCCGACCGCAATCAGCTCGCCCGTTGATGAGGCTTTTAGCCCCGACGCAAATTGACGGGCGATGCCCCCGGTTGCCAAGATTCCCCAGCGAAGTCTCTGTGCCATGAAGGGCGATATTACCGGACGGCTTAGCGGAATCGGAGGCGAATACTCCAAGACGAGCCAGGATTAAGATTCGATGCTCGGGGAAGGCGAGGATTGCAAATCGCCGCCGATGTCGTGCATAATTGTAGGTCGGTTCGGCGTGCCCGTACCGGTGTCTGTTTAACAGGCGGGAACTCAGAAATGGCCAAGAAATCGGAAGCCCGAGAAATTATCCGGATCGTGTGTACGGAAGACGGGAAGAATTATTACACCACGACCAAGAACAAGCGCAACACCACCGAGCGACTTGAGCTTAAGAAATTTAACCCGCGACTTCGCAAGTACACGATTCACCGGGAGAAGAAGTAATGCCAAACCCAAAACGCAGATTTAGCCACCAGCGAACCGCCCTTCGACGCACCAACTACACCGCGACGCTCCCGGAGATCCAGGAGTCGAAGCAGGTTGGCGGCGAGGGCTACTTCCTGCGCGGCCATGCCACCCCGGACGGCTACTACAAGGGCCGACTGCTTCCTGGCTTCAAGCCCAAGAAGGACTGACCTCTTTCCCCGCCGCGTCTCACCGATGGCCTCGGTGAGACGCTTTTTTGTGCCAACCCGTTCCGACTCGGAGGGCGAGTCAGAGAAAGTAGTTGGGACCGGGCAAACAATCCTCGGGAATGTCCTGATCCATTAACTCGCGGACGACCAGCGAGGTCTCCTCATCCGCAAGAGAACCGAAGTACCAACCGTACGGACGGGTCTGGATGAGGTCGAGCAAGCTGAGCTCGCCGTTACGAAAAGCCTTCAAGCGATCCGGCTCGACGCCAAGAACCAGAAAATCTCCTGCCGGCCCCTCGGGAATGCGCACGCCGAGGTAATGACCCCCAATGAGGTCTCTAGCTTCTACAATTTGCGGACCATCGAAATAGTCCAACACCGTATGGACCGCGATCTGATTTGTTACACGATTCTGGAGCATTCGATCACCCCCCACCCATTGTACGGCCACCAGGAATAGTGCGTTCGGCTCGCACCCGTCTGCTTGATCCGTCCCGCACCGCGGTCTAGCGTCACCTGGCAGATCGATCCGTTTTTGAATTTCGGCAGTTCCAGCCGTTTCCGTGCTTGCGCGAAGTCGGCTTCAAGCGAAAGTGCCTTGGCGATGCAAGGATCGGGATACCGCTTAGAAGGATCTTTCCTGAAGTGCGAGTCGAAATCCTCGGGAGCGGGCGACGTACCCGAGACGAATCGGTAACCGATCCATTCGTTCTCTATCTCGATGGCATCCGGCGGCGGACACCCCTCGGGCAGTTCCTCTCGATACATCCTTTCCCAACGAAGTCTACACCGGTCAACATTGGGCCAAAATGGACAGGATGATCCGCGAGCTTGCCGTCGAGAACCTGGCGATCATCGAGAAGGCGGTGCTCACGTTTGAATCCGGCTTTACCGCCCTCACCGGCGAAACCGGGGCCGGAAAGTCGCTTCTGGTCGACGCCATCGAGCTCGCCCTAGGTGAGCGGGCCGATAGCGATCTCGTTCGGACCGGCTCGCCAAAGGCGACGGTGCAGCTGACGGCCGACCTCAGCGAAGCCCCCGGTGTCCGTGTGGCTTGCGCGGAAGCCGGCTACGCCGTCGAGGACGACCTGCTGATTCTGAGCCGGGAAGTCTCGGCCGAGGGCCGCAGCACCTGCCGCATCAACGGTCGAACCGCGCCGGTTTCGGTACTGAAGGCGTTGGGCAACGCGCTCGTCGACCTCCACGGCCAGCACGACCATCAGGCATTGCTGCATCCCGAAGCTCATCTCGGCTACCTCGACCGCTGGATCGGTTCGCCTTTGGGGGAGCTTCTGCGACCGGTCGCAAGCGCGCACGAGGCGTATGCCGACGCGGTCCGACGGCTAGAGGCGTTCCAGCGGACGAACCAACTGCGCGAGCAACGCCTGGATCTCCTGCGCTACCAGGTCAACGAGATCACCGAAGCGGCGCCGACCGTCGGCGAAACGGAGGAACTTGAGGCCCAGCTGATTCGCCTTCGCAACGCCGAAAAGCTCTCCGTTGCCTCTGCCTCCGCGCTCACGTCGCTGTCCGATGAGGAGTCCGCCGCCACCGAACTCATCGCGCGGGCAGTCTCGGCCATCGAGGCGGTCACCCGGTTCGATGCCGCGCTGCAGCCGATCGCCGAAAGCCTGCGTAACGTGCAGATTGAAGCCGAAGAGGCCGCCTCTGCCCTGCGCGACTACATGGAATCTTTGGAGGCAGACCCGGGGGCCCTCGACCTCGCGACGGAGCGGCTAGACCTGCTGAAGCGACTTCGCCGGAAATACGGCGCAACCGAAGCCGAGGTGCTGGCCCACCTGGCAACCGCTCAGGAGGAGCTCGCCATGCTGGAAGACGCGGAGGCAAATGAGGAATCCCTGGGCCGCACCGTCGAAACCAGCCGGGCCGATCTGATGGCGGCTTGCGCGGGCCTGACCGCCCTGCGTACCGACTATGCTGCACGCTTCGCCATCGAGATTCAACGCGAGCTGCGGGACCTTGCCATGGCCAAGGCCGAATTTTCGGTGAGCATCCTCGTGCACGAGCCAACGGTAAACGGGGCCGACGCGGTGCAGTTCTTCTTCTCGGCGAACCCAGGCGAGTCGCCCAAGCCGCTCGCCAAGATCGCCAGCGGGGGCGAGATGAGCCGTGTGATGCTGGCCATCAAGTCTGGCCTGGCCGGGAAAGACGGCGTGCCCACGCTGATTTTTGACGAGGTCGATGCCGGCCTCGGTGGTCGCGCCGCCGCCACCGTCGCCCGCAAACTCGAAGAGCTTGCCAGCCATGCCCAGGTTCTGGTCATCAGCCACTCGCCGCAAATCGCCAGCCGCGCCAACGTCCACTATCGAATCGAGAAGGTGGAACGGGATGGCCGAGTAGTCACCGAAATCCGCCGACTGGATGCCGACGAGCGGGAGCAAGAGATCGCCCGCATGCTCGCCGGAGAGCACGTGACCGACGCCGCGCTTGCCAACGCCCGCGCGCTACTCGCCGGCTAAATAGCTGATTAGCCAAGCACGGGCCGCGTCGGCGTCCTCGGGGCCAAATTCCCCTTCGATGACGCGTTCCTCCACCAGACCCTTCAGGCGCCCCACTTCCGGTCCCGCCGGAAGGCCGGTCAGCGCCATGATGGCCTGCCCGTCCAGCGGGCTCTGAAACGCGCGGGGCGGCGTCGCGATGCCGACCTCGGCAATCTTTGCTCTGATCGGCCGTAGGTCGCCGACTTCGATCCCGGGCCTCAGCGAAGCGATGTCGGCGGCGACGAGGGTCAAAAGGAGTTCGGTCCATTCGCCCAGGTCCCGCACGACCCGCCGGGCAGCGGCCGTGGAGAAAGTCTCTGACGTGAACAGGCGATGGTGGCTCTTCACCAGCAACGCGACGACGCCAATTTCTCTTTCGGACATCTTCCAGCGGCGCAGAATCGCGCGCACCATCTCGGCGCCGACGACTTCATGTGTGAAGAAACGGATGTGGCAGTTCTTGTCGATCATCCGGGTCGGCGGCTTCCCGATGTCATGAAACAGGGCCGCGAGCATCCCGAACATCCGCACTTCGGGCTCGAAGTCGGCGGTAAGCCGGGCCATGTTTTTCACGACCAGACGGGTGTGATCCCACACGTCCAAGTGGTGGTAGTCGCCCTGCAAGCAACCCAACATTGACTCAAACTCCGGCGCGAGGTGGCCAAAAAAGCCGAGATCCATCAGCTCGCGCAGGGCCTCGTCGGGGTCACGACCCAGCAGCATCTTGACGACTTCGTCGCGGATGCGTTCGAAGCTGACGATCTGCAGACGGTCGCGCGTGGCGGTGATCGCCGGATAAAGTTCGGGCGCCGGTTGAAAGCCAAGCTTCCAACGGAACCGAATCGCCCGCAACATCCGGAGCGGGTCGTCCCGAAACGTCTCGGCCGGATCCAGTGGAGTGCGCAGAACTCCAGCGGCGAGGTCGGCCAAACTGGTGCCAAGCGGATCAAAGATCGGCCCTCCGTCGAGCGGCTGCATGAGAGCGTTCACGGTGAAGTCGCGGCGTAGGGCGTCTTCCAAATAAGTCGCAGCGACGACGTTTGGCTTGCGTGAACCGGCGTCGTAACTCTCCTTTCGCGCGGTCACCAGTTCGACGGCAATGCCGTCGATCCGTACCATCGCGGTGCCGAACCGCTCGTAGGTGACCGGAGGAATCGAGGAAAGTCCTTCCTCCCAGAGCAAACGGGCGAGCTCGGCCGATGAACCACGCGTCACCAAGTCGAGGTCATCCCCAAGTGGCCGCTCGGGATGCAAGATTCCGTCGCGCACGGCTCCGCCCACAAGGAAAAGATCGCCTTCGAACGGCGTTCCCCGAATGGCTTCGCGAATCGTAACGAGCACGGGATGCATGGTCAGAGCCTACTTTGCCCCGTTCCGAAGGTAAGTGATAAGGGTCTCTAACTGAATCTCGACGGCCCGGCGACCGTCCGCGACGTCAACGTCGATGCCGACGTGGGTGTGTCCGGCGGCGAGGCACGGGTGGTCGGTTTCAAAGCTGAGAGCCGCGTACCACGAGACGTGGTACGCCATGTAACCCGAGACAAACGGACCGACCCGCGTGAAGCTATCGCCGATGACCGGCCCGATTTGTTCCGGCGGAAAGGCCGCCCCCAATGCGGAAAAGATCTGCTCGCGCGGAAGGGTCGATTCACGGGCGAACCCGGCCGGCACGGTGGGGTCGGGCGGGAGCCCATCCGTGACGCCGAGCCCCAGAAACGGCGAAACGTCTTCCTCGCTTCCGCCCGCAATTGGACCTGGGAAAAGACCTAGTCGCGGCTCGCCATCCGCGTCGACGTACGTAATTTCCGTCTTCCATTCCGCCTGTGGCAGGTTCAACGCGCCGAGCTCCAGGACCCATTGCCGGTCCGGCGTGTTCCGGCTGAAACTCATGATCGCGGTCGGCTTGTGCTCCTCCATCAACCGCCAAAAGCGCTGCGAAGTGTGCCGATAGTCGACCGTGATATCGCCCGTTCCCGCTCCCCAGTACGGCCGCGTTCGGTCTCCGACTCCCGTCGTTCCGAGCGGACCTACGGGAAACTCGGTCGCCACCGCCACCACATCGTATCCAGTCCCCAAGTAGTTGTTGACGCGAGGTGCCCACGGCGCAAGGATCCCGTCTGGGCTCGCAATGTTCGTCGGCGGCCAATAGCCGGTCATGAGAATCGTCCTTCTTCCGCCTTGGTCGGAGCCGATTGCGCCTCCGGAACTTCTCGGGCGGCCCCCTGCGGATATAGTGTTGGAATTCATGATTGGCATTATTCTTCTCCCGCTCTTCGTTGCCCAGGCAAAAAGTAGCCTGCCAACCCCGGTTGCCCCGCCGCTGACCACCAACGCCCAGATTGGCGCGCTCGAAAAGAGCGCCGGGCTCCCGTTCGACGCGATGTTCCCGCGCCGCAGCTTCTTTGGCAAGTCGGCAAGCGGGCTCGAATGGTCGAAAGACGACCGCTACCTGGTTTACCTATGGAACCCGATCAAGGAACGCGGCAACGACCTCTACCTCTACGACACCAAGTCGGGGACGTCAACTCGCCTGACCAAGCCGGACACCTGGCTGGAGTTTGACCGCAACATCCCGAAGGCACTGGAGCAGAACAAGAAGGAAGACGACGAGCTGGACAAGGCCGACAAGATGTCGGACCTCGAATATCGAGAATGGCGCCTCAAGCGAAAGGAAGAGGCCGCCAAGCGCAAGGAGCCACTGCCTTCGTACCCGGGCGTTTCTGCCGCAACGTGGTCGCCGAAGTCTGACGAGTTGCTCGTCACCTACGCCGGTGACATCTACCGTTGGAAACTGGGCGAGGCCAAACCTACCCGACTGACAAACACGCGCGACCGCGAGGGCGATGCGGAATTCACGCCGGACGCGAGCGGCTTTACATTTGCCCGCGGCAACGCGATTTACCGCGCCCGGTTCGACAGCCCGATCGTCGAGCAGCTGAACCCCGAACTCCCAGACCGCCTGGAGATGGCCGGGTACCAGCTTTCGCCCGACGGCACGAAGATGATGGTCCGCGTCGACAACTGGACGCAGCCGAACCGAACCGTTCAGTGGATCTCGTTCAAGGACCGCTTTGCCAAAGCCGTCACTGTGAACCGCGGCGTGGCCGACGACGAGTTCAAGATCGACTCGCGGGTCTACCTGTACGACATCACCCAGGGCCGCGACCCGAAGAACGACGGCAAGCCGTGGGAAGTTTGGACGTACAAGGGCGGCAAGGAATGGCAACAGACCTCCATTGTAAACGGTCGCGGCGCGCGTGGCAGCGACAACCAAGAGTTCGCATGGTCGAAGGACTCCAAGAAGTTCGTGTTTGCCACGTGGCGACGCACCGCGATGGAATACGAAATCAAGGTTGCCGACCTGGAAAAGAAGGAACTGACCGTTGCCTACAAGGCAAAGCTCGACGGCGACCACGACACGCCGGGAATGAGCCAGCCGTTTTTCACGCCCGACGGCAGCAAGATCATCGCGATGCTCGACATCAGCGGCTACCGGCACCCTTGGATCATCGATCCGGTGAAGCAGACCGCCAGCCCGATCACCAAGGGGGCCTTCGACTGCTACCCGGTACGGATTACGCCGGACGGCAAGTCACTTTTTGTCACCGCGAACCCGGTCACCGCGCCGGTTGAAGGCGTCTTTCGCGTCGATATCGAATCGGGCGAGATGAAGCAGATCGGCAAGAAGACGGGCGTTTACGAGAACACCGCCTTCAGCGAATCGACGAACCAACTCGCGGCCAACTTCAAGAGCTGGTCGTCGCCCAGCGAACTCTACGTTCTGGACGGCGACGAGAAGAAGGTCACCGACTCCCATCGCGGCACGTTTGACGCCGTGAACAAAGAGAAACCGAACCTCTTCACCTTCCAAAACCGGAATGGCCAAACCGTGCACGGGTACATGTTCCTGCCGGATAACTTTAAGAAAACCGACAAGCGACCGCTATTCATGTACGTCTACGGCGGCCCGCTCGGAAAGGGCAACTCGGTCGAAGTCGGCACGTTCAACACGACCGCCTACCTGTTCAACCAGTATCTGACCCGAGTGTTCGGCTACGTTACGATTGTGGTTGACCCGCGCGGAAGCTCCGGCTACGGCAACGCTTTTGGCAACGCAAACTGGGAGAAGCCGGGCCAAGCCCAGGTGGAAGACCTCAGCGACGCGGCCAAGTACATGGCCAAGGAATACGGCATCGACACGACCAAGGTCGGCATCAACGGCTGGAGCTTTGGCGGCTTCCAAACGCAGATGTGCCTGTTCACGGCGCCGGATGTCTTTACGCTGGGCATCGCCGGTGCGGGTCCAACCGAGTGGCAGAACTATAACACCTGGTACACGGCCGGCGTGATCGGGGCTTCGCCTTCTGGCTCGCCTGCCGATCTGGATAAGTACAGCCTGACCTCCCTCGCCAAGAACCTGCGGTCGCCGCTGATGTTGCTGCACGGCATGGAGGACGACAATGTGCTGTTCCAAGACACGGTGAATGTCTACCGAAAGCTGTTGCAGTACGGCCGCGGCCCGCTTGTTGAGCTCGCGCTTGACCCGACCGGCGGGCACGGAATGGGCGGGGATATGGACTCGCGCGACCGCCACGCCATCTACTTGGGCTTCTTGAACAAGTGGTGGGGTCCGTACAAGAAGTAAGTCTCTTGTGATTTTGGAGTGCGGCGGCTCTGCCGCCGTACTCCAAACGGCCCGCACCGTTGCATCACCACTTCCCACTCGCGCCGCCGCCTCCCGATCTGCCGCCGCCGCCGCTCATTCCCCCGCCATTGCCGCCGCCTCCGCCGCGACGCAAAGCCGACGAGACAATCATGAGCAGGTAGTAGCCAAACACGGGATACCGAATCCCCAAAGCCACAAGCGCGATTAATCCGAGAACGCCCAGAAGCACCTGCCAAGGGCTAAACGGAGTGGAAGCCGGTCCGCTTACCGGCCCGAGTTTGCCGCCGAGGGCGGAGACGATCTGCGTAACCGCGCCTCTTACCGCGCCATCCCGATCCCCCGCTTTGATTCGTGGAAGCAGCGTTTCGTTGATGATTCGCGAGGCCGTCGCATCCGGCAGGTCTCCTTCTAGGCCGTACCCGACCTCGATTCTCACCGTACGGTCGTCAGCCATGACGAACAGAACCACGCCATCGTCGAAGCCCTTTCGTCCGATCTTCCACGCCGTAAAGGCTCGGTTTGCCCAATCATCAATCGAGTCTCCACCGGTGGTTTTGCCAATCCAAACCAGGACTTGGTGGCCAGATTTTTCCTGATAGCCCTCGAGGCTGGCGTCGAGATCGTCGCGCGTCGAACGGGAAAGGAACCCAGAGGAATCGGTAACCCACCGGGTTGGGGCCGGGGGAACGCTCTGGGCCGTGCCAATGATCGCAGCGAAGAGAAGGCAGATGCCGCAGAGGATTCGCTTAATTGCTGAAGTCAACTTTGGGAGCAGTTTGGGCCCCGGCATCGGCTTGGAAGTACGACTTCACCGCAAAGCGCGCACCGAACATGCCCGCCACCAGGGTGGTCGGGAAGCTCTGCCGCTTCGCGTTGAACTCTTGGGCACTTTCGTTAAAGCGCATCCTTTCGACCGTGATCCGGTTCTCGGTTCCTTCCAGCTGCGCCTGGAGATCCCGGAAATTCGCAGTCGCCTTCAGGTCGGGGTAGTTCTCAACGACCACCATCAATCGACCGAGGGCCGACGACAACTCGCCCTGGGTCTGCTGAACTTGCGCGAGCTTGGTCGGGTCGCTACCTGGATTTGCGCCGGCCGTCTGCAGCGCGCCTTGGGCTTTGGAACGCGCTTCGGCAACCGCTATGTACGTGCTCTTTTCGAAGCCGGCGGCGCCCTTGACGGTCGAGACCAGGTTCGGGATGAGGTCCAATCGTCGCTGGTAGACATTTTGAACCTGACCCCACTGAGCCTGGACCTTTTGATCGCTGCCCACGAGGCCATTGTAGGTGCCACCGATCATCATGCCGAGGAGGGCGACGACCCCGGCGACGATCAGCAAGACACGCACCATCGGCTTCATTCGCCGGGCACCCTTAGTGCCGGAACCGGAGCGCCGTTCGTGAATCTTGGACCGGTCACTTGCCGCCCATCGCGCCCATGCCCTTCATCATCGGGCAATCCATCTTGCCGGACTTCATTGGCATCTTCATGTGCCCCATCATGTGGCCCATCATCTTGCCGTCCATCTCTTCCTTCATCATCCGCGCCATTCTCCGCTGAGCCACGAGCTCCTTCAATACCACTGCCATTGCCTCGACTTTCGAATCTCCCGTCGCCGAGTCCATCTTGGAAGTCAGGCGATCAAGGATCGCGTCCATCTCCTTCATATGGGCTTTCTCGGTCTCCATGTCGGCCATCATCTGCTTGCACAACTCCATCTGGGGGGCCATCTTCGACTGGGAGGTTGATCCCTTGGGGTGCAGGCCGTGTGCTGCCTGTTGGGCAGAAGCGGTGTAGGCGACGCACATGAGGAGAGCGGCAGGGAAGGCGAAGCGGATCAATTGCATCCCTTGAGCCTATTGGGGGCGGGGACCCGGCGACAAGTCCGCGCTTTTGCGTCCATCAATCGAAGCTTATTGGGGGATCACCTGCGCACGAACCGGGTGGGAGGAAGGCGGGTATGTTCGCCAAGTGATAGTAACGCCGCTGTCTTGGGCTCGTTATTAACGATTCGAGGGGTTTGCTGCAAAAAAATGCAGCGGATTCCAGGCGCACTCCGCTAGGAAAGTTGGTTCGGAAAGTAAAACTGGCGGTTGGTCGGGGCGGCGGGATTTGAACCCACGACCTCTTGCACCCCATGCAAGCGCGCTACCAAACTGCGCTACGCCCCGCGACCGAACCAGAAGGGTACCAGAACCGCCTACTTAGGCGGAACCAGAACGACGTTGCGCGCCCCATCGCTGAGGTACTTGTACAGGTCGACCTCGCGCGGAATGCTGCGTCCGCCAACGTAGCGGTCATCCAGCTTGCCCGCGAGTTTGTTCTCGTCTTGCGCAAGCGCCTGATACTTGAAGACCTCGGGCGAGGAAGCCCCGCCGGCCAGTTTGCTCAGCGCGCTCGCCTGCTTTGCCGCCGCCGTCGCAAGGGCATAGTGTCCCAGCGCGTCGTTTGGAACCGCTTTCGCGGCTGCTTCGGCGTAGGCCAGGGCGCGCTTCAGGTCGTTTTGGTACAGCGCGATGAGGCTGAGTCCGGCAAGGGCGTCAGAAGACTCCGGGCGAGCCGCAAGCGCGACCTCGAAGTACACCTTGGCGGTGTCGTAGAGGAACTCCTTGTCGCTGGCGGACTTGCCGGGTGCCTGCGAAATCGTGAGCGCCTGACCAGCCTGCTCAAGGTAAGCCTCAACGTTGGTTGCCTCGGCAGAAATCGCCTGCTCGAAAGCCTTTCGGGACTCCTGGAATCGTCCGAGCCGTGCGTTCAGCGCGCTCACATAGTACAGGACCTCGCTTCGCTGCCCCTCGTCGGCGGCAAGCTCGCGGAGAATCGGCTGCAACACGGCGTTCTGGTTCTTCATCAGGGCCAAGTAAGCCTGCGCGGTTCGAAGGCCAAGGCTCTGGTCGTCGGCCAGGGAGGCTGCTTTCAGGTTCTCATCCGAAGCGGCTTCGTTGCCGGCTTTGCGATTCAAGATCGCCAGCAAAGCAAATCCGTAGGCATCGGGCTTGCCGTACCGCTCATGCGTGACCATCGTCTTCAAGGCGTCGGTGGACCGATCCGCCCGTAGAAGGGCGTAACCCAGGCGGTTGGCGACGCTGTTCTTGGTGTTATCGGCTTCGAAGAGCGGGTCGAGATACTGAATCGCGAGTGAGTAGCGTCCGGCGCGCATGGCCGCATCGGCGTAGGCAAGAGTCGTTTCAGGGGTCGGAGCGGCACCGTCAACGGCGGCATCCAGCACCTTGCGGCGAGCCTTCACGGCCGTAACCAGCGCGCTTTGAATCTGGTTCAGCGTCTCTTTTCGGTCGGTCCCGGCGCGATTGACCAACCGGAAGGAGCGCCGAATGTTGATGCCGGCAATCAGGTCTTGCACGCCAAGGTTGTTCGGTTCAATCTCGGCGGCGTCCTCGGCAAATTTCTGGGCGGAGTCGAAGTTGCCAAGGCCGATCGAAGCGCGGGAGAGAACGACTTTTGCGGCTGCCGACTTGGGGTCGATCTTCTGGGCGATTCGCCCGCTGGTGAAGGCTTCCTTGAATTTCTGCTCGATCAGCAGGCTATTGCCCTGCTCCAAGTGAAAAGCAACTCCCTTCGAAAGGCCGTTATCGACGGTGAGCTTCAGCGATATCTCGCCGGTCTTTCCGTCGGAAGTGTAGGCTTTGAACCGGACCTGGATCGGGCCCTCTGCTTGCTCCAACGCGTCAAACTGGAAAACGTACGGGGTGCTCGTGTCGCTGTCCACCAAGTCGGTGCCAACGTAATACTCCACCTGGGTCACCGGGTCGTTGCCGGCGTTTGCGGTAACGCGGAACTCGCGTGAGCCGGTGAGGACTTCCCCATTTTTGCAGTTCACGTCAAGGGTGAGCTTTTGGGCCGTACCGACCGAAAGGAGCGCGAGGGCAAGAGATAAGGCATTCATCGTTGGGTATTTCCAGACCTTTTCCGCAAGTATGACGGATGAAGCACCGAGAATCATTCGCGAAACGGTCGCGTTTTGTAAGAAACCTACACGGCGGCGTCGCCGCGCTCCATGGTACGAATGCGAACGGCGTCAATCATAGGTTCCACAAAGATCTTTCCGTCGTCGCCATCGCCCGATTGTGCGCAGTCTAAAACGCTTTGAATCACCTCTTCCACACGTTCGTCGGGCACCACGACTTCCAGCCGAGATCGGATCGGCATGCTGAGGACGGCCGCCATCGACGCATTGCGGCTGGCCTCAGGCGAGTTTCCCGTGCCTCGGACGTCGGCCACGGTCAGGCCATTTACGCCGGTGGCGGCGATGGCCCCCTTCACCACTTCCAAGCGGTGCGGGCGGATGTAGCAAACGATGCGTTTCATAAGGCTTAGCCCATTATCCCGCCGTTCACATGGAATCGATTCGCCTAACGCGGCGTCTATCCCATCGTGCTGTTGCTGATGGTGCTAATCCTAGACGACCCGAGCGAGGAGTACCTGCGGACGATTCGATACGTAAACGTCCGCGAGCAAGTCGATATGGCAGACACCGAGTCGGTTCGAATCTGGCCGTCCCAAAAGGAAGGCGAACTGGGAAAGCAAGCCCGAAAGCTTCTGTTTTCAACGGTCGATGGCGTAAAGGTTCCGGCGACGGAAGGCGCAAAGGAGATCGTGCAGAACGTTCGGCTCCGGCCAAGCGGCGAACTGGTAATCGACCCGATAAGCGACGAAGCTCCAACCGACACGCAATTGACCCATGTTTTTTGGGGCGCCCGTCTGGCCCAGCCGACCGCAGAAATCTGGGAAAAGGCCGCCACCATTCGGTTCTCGGTGCCGAATAAAAACTTGGCTCGCTTCCGCTACCAAACGGCGGACCTCACGGTTGCCGGCACGGTGAAAATCGACGCATTCGGCGTCGAAGCGGTCGACTTCCTGGCGTCGTCGGTTCGGCTCCCGGGCGGGAGCATCGTCTGCGAAGTTCGAGCCCAGCAAATTCGAAAGGTTGACTAAACCTTTTTGTTCTTCCATGCTCCGGCGCGGAAGGCTAGGATGGCCAAAATGCCTTGCACGGCCTGAGTAGAAGACATCGCGATCCAGGCGCCTTGCGCGCCCATGTTCGCCCCCCAAGGCATCATCAGGGAACCAAACAGCGGCTGCCCCGTTCGCAAAGTGAGGATCCAGCCAAGCGGAACCCGCAATCCCCAGAGCGCGAAAAGAGAAATCCAGAGCGGGGCTTTGGTATCCCCTGCGCCCTGCATTGCGCCAAAAAGCACCATGGCGTAGGCGAAAAGAACCTCCGTGAGGCACAGGTACCGTAGGAGTTCGGCCGCGCTCCGCTCGATCATCGGCTTGTTTGGTACCAAGGCCCCGGCAATCACATCGGCTCCGGCAAATATTGGCACGGCAAGGATAAGGGTAACCAAAGCGGCCCAGTTGGCCGCATTCCATCCCAGGCGCTCGGCCCGGGCCTTATCCTGCATCCCGAGGCTCTGGCCCACAAGGGCGCCCGCCGCTACGGAGAGCCCGAAAGCCGGCATGAACATGATCGACTCGATGGCGAAGCCAATGCTCATGGCGGCAATCGCCGCCGAACCATTGTCGGCTTTTGCCAGTGCCACGGTGAAAACCGTTAGCGACAAAACCCGGAGGGTGGACATCACCGCCGCCGGAACCGCGATGTTCAGGATGCGCTCGCTCCACTGGATCTTCGGCAGTTTGAACTGCAAAACCGGGCCGAGCTTGGTGCGACCGAGATACGGCATGTAGACGAGAGCCGAGAGCCAGGCACTCAAAGCAATGGCTAGCCCCGCTCCGGGAAGCCCCATGCCGGCACCCGGAATCTCGACGGACCCTATTCGGTGCGATGGGAAGATGAACACAAAGTTGAGGCCGATGTGCGTCAGGATCTGGATCCCGGAGATCACCATCGGGCTCTTCGTATCGCCAACGCCCCGCAGACAACCCGCCAAAGACTGGATGATGAAGATGGCCGGCAGGCCAAACGAGAACTGCCGAACGAACTGCGTCATCAGCTCGATTGCGCGGAGATCATCGGCGGGGAGAATCCACGACGAAACCATCGGGGCCGAAAACCACGTGGCGATCGCCAGCAGAATCCCCAATATCACGGTCAGGCGGAACGCCTCGCGGGTGGCAACGCGGCACTCGCGGCGTCTTCCCGCCCCGAATGCCCGGGCTACGATGGCCGTGGCGCCCATTCCCAGCGAAATTGCCAGGGAGAAAACGAGAAACAGGACATTGATCGATGCGCCGTGGGCGGTCAGCGCAGAGTCCTCGAGCCGGCCCAAAAACACGCGGTCGAGCAGGTTGTTTACGACCTGCAGCGAGTTAAGGGCAACCGCCGGCCAAGCCAATGCCCAGACGATTCGTGAGGCCGATTCGAGTTGCGGCGGCTTTGCCTCCGGAGAGGTTTCTGATTCTCCGGCGACCTGGACCATGTTCCTTAAATTATGTCGCCCGGCTCCGACCCGACCGAATGATTTGGTGCTAAAACCATCCATGCGCCGAATCATTGCCGTCGGAGGCGGCTCACTAGACCTTACGCAGACCATTAACGAGGAGTTTCTGCGCCTTGCCGCAATTCCGAATCCCCGGCTGCTGTTCATCCCGACCGCCTCAGACGACTCGCCGGAGTACATCCTCGGTTTCTCCGCGTTCTTCTCCGCCTGGGGAGCCTCCGTCGACGTCCTTCGACTTTCTGCCAACGACGATATCAGCAAGATCGACGCGGCGGACCTCATTTATGTGGGCGGCGGAAACACGAAGGCGATGCTGGCGCGGTGGCGTGAAACCGGAGTCGAGGAAAAGCTGCGGGAGCACGTGGCCGCCGGAAAGCCCGTCAGCGGCACGAGTGCCGGGGCAATCTGTTGGTTCCGGGTTGGAAACAGCGACTGGCCGCAATACGAAAAAATCCCGGGCGTGAACACCGCGCGGCTCGATTGCCTGGGAATCGTGGACATGGTCGCCTGCCCCCACACCCGGGACGAACCGTTCCGGTTGCGCGAGTTCATGGCAATGATGGAGCGGGAGACCGGCGCGGGAATCGGCCTCGACGACGGTGTTGCGATTCAAATTGACGGAGACGCGTACCGCATTCTTGCCGTTTCCCCCGAAAGGTGCGCCTTCCACGTCAAGTACGATGGCGATTCGCTGCGCGTCCGTCGGCTGTTTGGCCACGACGACTTTCGGCCACTCGAGGACCTGGGTTAACGGCATCGCGAAAAACCTGTGACACACTACATCTCGTGAGCTGGTTCCGAAGGCTTTGTTTGCCCCTAGTTCTCGTTGGGGCCACCACCGCATGGTCGCAGTCGGCGGCGGAGCCAGACCCGAGGGTCTCTCCTCCGGCCATCGCTTTTCCAGACTGGAAGCTTGAGGCCACATACGAGGTTTCGAGTGAGTACTCGGTCAGTTTCCCGAGCGCGGTCAAGACCGAGTATCCCGAGAACAACCTCGTCCCTCTCAAAATATTCTTGCCGGTCGAAGGAACCGGGCCGTTCCCGGTCGTGCTGGTGGCCCACTACTGGGGAGCCTCCGACCTCCGCTCCGAGGTCTCCTTGGCGAACGAGTTGGTCCGAAGAGGCATCGCCTGCGCCATCATCACGCTTCCGTATCACCTCAGCCGGACGCCCGCAAAGAGACGCTCGGGCGAATTGGCGGTCGTCCCGGACGTGCCGTCACTTCGCAAAACGATGTACCAGTCGCTGCAAGACGCGAGGCGCTCCCTCGACTTTTTGAACTCGCGGCCGGAGTTCAAGCATGCGCCGCTCGGGATGAGTGGCACCAGCCTCGGAGCCATCGTGACCGCTTTCACTTACGCCGTGGACGACCGGGTTTCACACGCCGCATTTTTGCTGGGCGGAATCGACCTAGCCGACGTTTTGTGGAACTCGTCTCGCGTGGTGCAGCAGCGGGAGGTCCTTCGCCAGAAGGGGTATTCCGAGAGTCGGCTTCGAACCGAACTCGCCGCCGTCGAACCGCGCAATTACCTTCCACGGACCGCGCCAGGCTCCGCGTTTGCCATCTCCGGCAAATTCGACACCGTTATCCCAGAAAAGTCCTCCTCGGCCCTGGTCGACGGTATTCCAGGTGCCAAGACGCTCACGATCAACACCGGGCACTACGGCGGAATTTTCGTCCAGCGACGGCTTTTGCGGGAGATTGCCGACTTCTTTGGCACTGAGTTTTCGGGAGTTACCTACGTGCCGCCCAAACGGATTTTCGCTCCGACGATTCGGCTCGGCATTTCCTACGACACGCGGGGCACATTCGACGTGGGGGCGGGCGTCGACCTTTGGCGCCCGGACCGGAGCGGCAAGCACACCCTCACCCTTTTCGCTTCGCCGCGCGGCCTCAGTCTCTGGGCCATTCGTGAACTGCGTTCCGGCCTATCGGTGGGGATTGCCGCCCGCGTCGACCACATCTCGCTCGGCATCCTCTGGAGCACGGTTCTCTGATTCCGTCTGCCTTCGCCGTCGATCTCGAAAATCTGTTTTCGACTTACGAAGTGCTAGCCGAGGCCATCGGTGCCGAGCGCGTGCCGTCGGACAGTTTTACTGCCTTCACGCATCCTAGCGGACACTCCATCGGAAACTGCGCGTGGCGCGTTCGGGTGGAACCGCAAACGCTTGCCCGACTGGCAGCACTCGCTGCCACCCAGGACGGTTTCCATCTCTATGATCCCGTTGAGTCAATGCCGGACGGGCTGGAGGCCGAGACCCGCCAGGAGATCCTGCGGCGTGCGGGGTTTCAGCGGCAGTTCTCGCTCGTGCGGTTCCTCTCACCGGAAGGGTTCGACGCCATGCCGGTTCAACTCGTCGAGGTTGACACTCCGGCCGATCGCCGCAAAGTCGCCAACTTCATGACCGAACAGTTTTTTGGCCGCGCAAAAACGGAGTTTCGCGAAGTGGTTACGCGGGCAACCAGCGGCGCGGGCCGGCTGCGGCTGGCGATCACTGGTTCGATGCCGGACATCCGGGGAGCGGTAATGGTGTGCGATCTGCCCGAGGCGTTCGGCATCTATAATCTCGCCGTCCGGCCCGATTGCCGACGGCGCGGCGTCGGCCGGGGCATCTTGCAGACCCTCTGGCACACCGCTCGGGCGACCCCGGGAGACCGACGCCCTATCGTGCTGCAAAGCGACCCGAGCCTCGCGGTTTGGTACCGCGCCCTCGGTTTTCGGGAGTTAGGCCACCTGGAGGCGTACGTTCTGGACGCTTCTCTCCGGAATTGAATGTCGTTCCCGCAAAGTTCCGTTAAACTACGGACGTGATTCGGCACCGCCGCAGACGTCGTTGTCTCCCCAGCACCTCAACCTTTGGATTGATGCTCGCCCTTTTCTGGGCTTTGCTGGCCGGGAGCGCATATGCGGCCCCAACCGATGACGAGATTAAGGCGACCTACTCGCAGATTCTCCAGAAGGTGCAGATTGCCCGAATCAAACAGGACTACTCGACGGTTGCCGGGTTTGGCAGCCGCCTAGCGGGATCCGACGCGGACCGCCGAACCGGAGAGTATTTCGTTTCCGAGGTTGGCAAACTGGGCGGCCAAAACGTCCGGGCCGAAACCTTCAACGTCACCGTGCCGGACCCGAAATCAACCGGCACCCTCACATTCGGCGGCGTGCGACAGACTCTCATGCCGCTTTGGCCGAACCTAGTTCGCACCTCGACCTGCGATGTCGCGGGACCGCTTCTCTACGTCGGTCTCGGCACCGATGGTGACCTGAAGGGCAAAGACATCAAGGGCTCCATCGTCGTGATGGAATTTAACAGCGGCAATCGCTGGCGCAACGCCGCGAGGCTGGGCGCAAAGGCGATCGTTTTCGTTTCTCCAGACGTACCCGACCGCTCGGAAGCGGAGAAAAAGTTTAGCGGCGTCCCACTCTCTGTTCCACGCTTCTACCTACCGCTGGCCGAGGCCAACGCGGTTTTGAACGCGGCCGAAAAGTCTGCCGTGGCCCGGCTAAAGTGCAACCAGCCATGGCTGACCGTTCCCGCAAAGAACTGGATCGTCGACTTTCCGGGTTCCGACCCGGCGGTTAAGGAAGAGCCGATTGCCCTCTTCGCGTACTCCGATTCGATGAGCGTCGTGCCCGGGCTTTCGCCGGGTGCCGAAGAGATCGGCGGACTTTCTACGATGCTGGAAGTCGCTCGCATCTACAAGTCTCAGCCGCATCGCCGTCCGCTGCGGCTCATTTTGTCCGGCGGCCATGGCCTCGCGCTTGCCGGTGCTCGGGAGTATGTTCAGAAACGTCTGGATGAGAATGGCAAAGATACGCCGTTCCTTACGGTGACCTTGGACATCAGTTCCGGCGCCTCGGGCCTAGGAAGCTATGCCCGAGGCTGGTACTACGAATACCGCGACGAGCCGATTGCCCAGGTTCGAAACGTTTCGCGGATTTTGCGCGCCCACACCGACCGCCTCGCACAGGTGATGCGGGTCACCCCTGCCCGACTGGTGATGACCGACGCCGTGAACAACGGCGATAACCGCACCTGGAAGAACAACATCTCGGGCAAATTTGCCCTGGATTGCGAGCCGCTCGTCTTGGCGGGCATCAACTCGCTGACGTTTCGTACCGTTGAGGACAGCCGGGTTCGGTTTGACACGCCGTACGATACGCTCGATGCCGTCAACTTTGGCAACGTTCGCCGTCAGGTTCAAACCGTCGCGGCGCTGATGCACCACCTGCTGAACGACACCACCGACCGCAACGAAAGCACCGATCACAAGGTTCCGCTGGAGATGTCGAAGCCGCAAAGCATGCGCCTCATTGGCGGCTTCGCGACGCTGCATGGCCAAATCGTTTCGTTTGATCCCACGAAGAGTTTTGTGCCCGACACGGCCGTTCCGAACACCCTCGCTTGTTTGCTTGCCCGCCAAAAGACGATGATGGGCGTCCGCGGCGACGTCGTAAGCGGTGCCATCGGCCCCAAAGCGGAGTACCGAATCTCCGGCGCGCCAACGGTGAACTCTTACTGGGGAACCGACGTGCCGCCCCAGACCATCGCCGGTTTTCGTCTCGATCCTACGACCGGTCGAATCGACCACGCGGCTTCGTTCGGCGTGTACGGAGCCTTCCGATATCCGCTGCGCTTCCGACTAAAATCGCCGGATCGCCAGTCGCCAATCGTCGTCTTCCCGTGCCAGAGCGTCGACTTTTACGATCTCGTCGATCCTCAGGAGCTGCGGAGCATCACCCGCGTCGATCCCCTGGACGCTGTGACCGGCGCCGAGCCGTCCGACTACGGATTCTTTAGCCCGAGCCAGGACCAGCGCCTTAGCCCGGAAGTCGAAGACGCCCAGGTGCTGTTCTTCCTCGCGGGCCAGAGGTACCTGATGCTAGCCGGGTTCCTTGAGAACCGGTTGATCCTCACGAACTCGTCGGTGGGCGACGAGCAGGGGATCGGCTATGTCGCACCGGGCTACAAAAAAGACTTCAAGCCGAAGAACGACCGGCAGATGCTTGGCTCGGACGGTCTGTTCCCGAATACCTCGCTGAACGCCGCCCGCGATGTCGTGGCCATCAACCAGACACGGTTGGACCGATTCTTCAAATACCGGATCATTAGCCCGGGAATTCGCGACCTGCATCGGCAGGCTCAGGAGGAGATCAAACTTGCCGAGGCTTCCGAGCTGGCAAAGGATTGGGGCGAAGCCCAGCGGCACGGCCGCGCCGCCTGGGGCTACGCGCTTAAGGCGCATCCGGTCATCATGAGCACCGCTAATGACGTCGTGAACGGCGTCGTTTTCTACCTTTTCCTACTGATTCCATTCAGCTTCTTCTTGGAGCGGCTGTTTGTGGGCACCGCCATCATGGCCAAGCAGCTCGGCTGGTCGATTGGCATCTTCATCGCGTCGTTCATCCTGCTGCGCCTGATTCATCCGGCTTTCGAAATCGTGACGAACCCGACAATGATCTTTGTCGCGTTCGTGATGGGGGTTCTTAGCCTCATCGTGATTTCGTTTATCCTCGGCAAGTTCCAAAAGTCGCTGAAGGCGATTCGGGCGACCCAAGCCGGCGTTCACGACGTGGACATTGCCCGAAGTAGCGTAGCTGCGGCCGCGTTCAACCTCGGCGTCCAGAACATGCGTCGCCGAAAGGCTCGAACGATTCTGACGACTCTTACCTTGGTCGTGATGACGTTTATCGTCCTTAGCTTCACGAGTATCGTCTCGGACTTCACGCTCACCGAAACGCCGAGCGACAACCCAGCGCCGTATCCAGGGCTACTCGTTCGAACTCCGGGGCTCGATCCGCTTCAGCTTTCGACTTACCGAACGCTGGCGAATGAGTTTGCCGGTCGGGGCACCGTCGCGCGCCGAGCCTACTATTACGGCGCGGACATCGGCGACACCGGCGTTCTCTCTCTTCAGCGCGCCGACCGCGTCGCGGAGGTTCGCGCGATGGTCGGCATGGACCCCGATGAAACGAAGGTACTCAAGCCGCAGGATGCGCTTCTGCCGGGAGGCCGCTGGTTCCGGCCGGGCGAGAGAAACGTCGTCATCCTGCCGCAACCGCTCGCGCAGACCCTGAAGGTCGGGCCGAGGGAAGTCGGCGTCGCGAGAATCACCTACGCTGGCTCCAGCTACACCGTCATCGGCATCGCCGACGCCGGAATCTTGCGGAGCCTGACGGACCTGGACGGCGACGGCGTCATGCCGCCCGACTTCAGCCTTTCCCGCCGGTACCAGGAACAAACTTCGTCCAGCACGCAGGCGTTCCGAAAGTATCTCCGCCTCGACCCGGCTTCGATCTTCTTCGTTCCCGCCGAGACGGCTCTCGCGCTGGGAGCCGACCTGCGGACGATTGCGGTTCGTTTTCCGGAGGCAACCCAGACCCGGCCCTCGCTGGAGGCTCTGATGCCGCGCCTTCGCCTCAACGTTTACGCCTCCGTACCGGAAAACGGTGCGCTGAAGGTGAAGCAGTTCAGCGTTCTGCAAGCTTCTAAGAGCACCGGAATCGCACTGGTCATCATCCAGTTGCTCATCGCGTCGGTCTTCGTTTTGAACACGATGATCGCCAGCGTTTTCGAGCGAACCCGTGAGATCGGCATCTTCTCCAGCATCGGCTTGGCTCCGAACCACATCGCGATGTTGTTCTTTGCGGAGTCGCTGGTATACGGCGTGCTCGGGGCCGTCGCCGGCTACTACGTTGCGCAGGGCTGTGCCAAGGTCATCGTCGCAACCGGTGCCCTGCCCGGCCTGACCCTGAACTTCAGCTCGACTTCGGCGGTGCTTTCGGCCGTCATCGTCATGGTCGTAGTTTTGGGAAGCACGATCTTCCCGGCGCGAAAAGCCGCCCAGATTGCCGCGCCGGCAATGAACGAGGAGGTCTTCGAGACCGGCCCCGAAGGCGACGTTTGGGAGTTGCCGCTTCCGTTCAGCATCAATGCCGCCGAGGCCGGCCCGATCACGGCGTTCCTGGGCGAGTGGCTGGAGGCGTACGAAGGCTTTACGATCGGCGAGTTCGTCACCAAAGACACGAGTTATGGCGTGGCCGAAGGCACGACCGATGCCTACCGGGTGGAATCGACGATGTGGCTTTCGCCGTATGACCTTGGCATTTCGCAGCGGTTGCAGCTAGACCTGCGGCCAAGCGTGGTCCCGGGCGTTTACCTGCTGGACCTGACGCTGGTTCGGCTCGCGGGCGACCCGGAGAACTGGCCGGTGGTCAACAAGCGGTTCCTTACCAGCGTCCGAAAGCAGTTCCTCACGTGGCGAACGCTTGATAAAGAGCAGCGGCACAAGTACGCCGAGCGCATTTCCGAGGGCGCCGCGGTCGAGGATCCGGTTCCGTTGTAGGCAGGTCGTTTGAACCCTCCCGCGGGGATGAGGGTGATCCAAAGATACAGAGGCTCCGGGCAACCAGAGCTTGCCCGGAGAAAAGCGGCGGCAGAGCCGCACGCACTCCAAAGCCAACGCCGTCGCTCCGGAATGGCCTGAAGCGATTACGCGAGATCGCGCAAAAACGCCCGCAAGCGGGAGGGAGACTCGAACCGATGTGAACGGATGCCGACGGCCTCGGCGGCGGCAACATTGACAGGTTGGTCGTCGACAAAGGCCACCTCGGCGGGGGTTGCCCCCGACAGGCTCAAGGCATGCTCGAAAATTCGACGATCCGGCTTGGCGTGGCCAACCTCGGACGCGTTCACGACGTGCCGGAATCGATCCAGCAGGCCAAGCGAGAGGAGATCATTTTTTAGGCGTGATGTCGCGTTAGTTATTAAAATAAGGTTGTCAGCAAACGCGCTCTCGGCCAGAACCGACATCACGTCCCAATCGACTTCACCGATGTAGCCGGACCACACGGCGACAGAAGCCTCTGCCGAAGGGTAGCGATCCAAAAGCTCCGCAACCACGGCCGCGCGCCAGGCTTCGTCCGACCAAACGCCGGTGATCGCCTTCTGCACGAACTCCGTTCGAAACGCGACGGCCGCAATGGCCTCTGAAGTAAGCGGGCCTTCAATCGATGGTCGGTTGTTCCACCGCCGGATCACGCCATCCAGATCGGTCAAGAGATGCCGGATCACTACCGGTGAACGCTCACGGTACCGGCGGTGCCTTCGCTGCCGCGAATCGTGATGTGAACCGGCAGGAACTGCTTAATCACCCAAGCGGTCGTTAGGAAGCGGGACGTAAGCCGGCTCACCTTGAAAGTCGATTCACCTTCCGCAAGAACGGCCGGGATCAGAATTTGGTCCGCCAAATACGGGTCGACCGTGGCCGGGCCGGACATCCAGTCGAGCAGCTCCTCGAACGTCGCCTGCATCAGGCTCTCGATGCGCATCCCCTTCATCGCCATTCCGGTCGCGCTGCCGAGCCCCTTGTCATATTCGGCCCAGAGGGTCAGGTAGGCACCCGGAATCGGGGAGCCGACTTCGATGTGCTCGAAGTTCAACGAGACCGAGACGTTCTGCGCCAGCTTCTTCAGGTGCGATTTCGCCCGGTCGATGAGGGCCGCGGCCACGCCGCTGGTCGAGAGGATCGCGTGAACGCCGTTCAGTCTCCCCCGGTCGCTCCACTTGATCGGCACCACGGCGCTCGGCTCAATCTCCAATCGGACCTCGCCGGCCGATTCGCGCCCAAAACCCGCCCGGGTTTGCTCGGCAAAGGCATGAATGCCGAGGTTCCGCAAGACCGGAAGCGTGACGTTGGCAAAGGCGTCGTAGCTAAGCGCGTTCATCCCGAACGTCTCGCCGTCCACGGTGAGTTCAGAATAGGCACCCGTGCGAGCCAAGACGGGAAGCAGGGCGTTCAGAACCACCAGTGCGTTGGGCCCGCGTCCGCCCGAGTTCCGGATGGCCGGGATGATTCCATTGAAGCTGCGGGCCCGGCGCGTTGGTGAAAACGTAAACGAGTGCGCTCCTACGACATCGTCGGTCACGGTCGCGGTCGATGCCTCGGCAAGCGTCCGGAGAATCACCAGGTCCTCCGGGTCGAGGCCCGCATACTTCGTGCCGCCGCGAACGTTGAACATTCTTACCGGCTGCTGGGTTAGCGAGGCCATCGCGAGAGCGGTACGAACCGTCGCGCCGCCGCCTTCGCCATAGGCCCCATCAATCAGGATCAAGGCGGCGTCGGCAATCATTAAATCTTGAGCTTGAAGACGGCGTACTCAAGCGTCTTCAGACAGTAGCTCAGGACGACGAGGAAGGCCACCATCAGCAGTAGCTCGGTGAAAATGGGCGGAATCGCGTTTTTCTGCGCCGCGCCCAAAGTCGCTCCGTTAATGGCCGTATTGATTTGCTTGATGACCCCGGCAGTCGCGGCTAGCAAAGGCGTGCGCAACAGCACGTAAAGCAGAATGAAGCCAACCACAAGGCTGGGTAACCAAGCCCGATATTTCTGCCGCTGGTGCTCGTTGTAGATCACGCAGTTGTCGCACCGCTCCTTCTTTTGGGCGGGCGTAAGACGGTTATTGCGGGGAATGGCGGCCACGGCCAGCAGGGCATCTTTGGGAATCGGCCGATTCTCCATGGCACCTTTGATGACCTCTTCCTCGCACATGCAGCCGACCTGTTCCTTCCAGCAGGTTCGCTTGGAGTGATAGATCGGGCACTTATCGCGGACAAACTTTCGGCAGAAAGGCATCTGCCAGCACTTGCCAAGGAACACGTTCAGCTTGTCGGGCTCGGCCTTGATGTTTTTGCCGTACTTCAGCTGGTCGGCCTTCACGCCGTGTTTCACGCGCTCGCGGGCCTTTTGCGCCAACTCCGCGATGAGCACGACGATTGTGATGACGCCGAGCACGATGCCGCCGTCCTGCAGCGAGCCGTAGCTTCGGCGGATGGCCTCGTTGGCGTCGCTTCCTTGGGTGAGGCTCGGTAGGTAAAGCGGCGCAAAGTACAGCGCGGCGGCGAAAATGAGCTGAAGGACGCCGTGGACGTCTTCCCCCCAGAACATGACGGAGGCTCCGACGCCGACGCCGATGACGCCGACGATCAGGATCTTGTTAAAGAGCTCAACGTTCCGAAGGGCTTCGGCAGTCTGTTTCGCGGCATCTGGGTCGCTGCCAAGCCGGAAACACGTAAAAATGAGGAGTCCCGCGGCGACGATGCTGGCAACGCCTCCGAGATAAAAGAGGAATCGGGCGCAACCCGACACGAAGTCGGCAAAGACTTCCGAAACATCCCTTCCGCGGGAACTACTCATAGGCTTACTTCTTGACGCGTTCTAGATACCCATCGGTGCGGGTGTCCACTTTTATGACGTCGCCAATGTTGATATGGAACGGCACAAGTACCACCGCACCGGTTTCTACGGTGGCGGGCTTGGTCGAACCGCTCACGGTGTCGCCCTTAAAACCGGGGTCGGTCTCGGTGACCTCAACCTCGACGAAGTTGGGAAGTTCGTAGCTCAGCGTTTCTCCGTTCGCCTGAAGCGCAACGATCTTCGCCTCGTCCTTCAGATACTTGCCCTGGCTGCCAAAGATGGAAAGCGGAACCTCGAACTGCTCGTAGGTGTCCATGTCCATAATGGTCGCGTTCTGCATCTGCTTGAAAAGGTATTGCATTTCGACCTTCTCAATGAAAACGGGTTCCACCTTTTCGCCGGAGCGGAAGGTCTTTTCGATCACCTGGCCGGTCTTGAGCTTTCGCAAGCGGGTTCGGACGAACGCGCCGCCTTTGCCTGGCTTCACGTGTTGGAACTCGATAATCGCCCACACGTCGCCGTCCATGATGAAACTCATTCCGTTTTTGAAATCGCTGGTATCAACCGCCAAACTAGATCCTCCGCAGACCGTTTAATCTGCCGTTGGATTTTGGCATATGCCTCGGCACCCGTGGTTATGGGAACGTCGGATTTCCGCCCGCCAGGGATGCTGTAACCTAGCGCGATGTCGTTCGCGCTCATCCTTGCAACCTTGTTCACGGCAAAAGTACCGGTTCTAGCACCGCTGCAGGCAGCTGGCGGTTGGGAAACCCGCACGATTGGGACCGGCGGCGAAACGTTTGTTTCCACCGACGGCAAGGGCACGGTTTACATCTCAAGCCACATCCCGAGCCAGATTTTCACCAGCCGCGATTCGGGAGCGTCGTTTGGTGCGCCCGTCAGCTTTCCGGATTCGCTCGGAGACGTGACGCATCTGCCGCTTCCCGACGGCCGCGTGATCGTGACCTACCTGGATCGGAAGCTCAACGGCCTTATCGCGCAGAGCTCCAAGGATTACGGAAAGACCTTTAAGAAAGGAAATGCGCCCTTCAATCGCCCGCTCGACCGCGAGTGGCTCGCCTATGACGCGAAACGGAAACAAACCGCGCTGATCTACAGCGACGGCTACATCGGCGGGCCAAAATCGAAGGGCGTGTTTGTTGCGATGAGTCCGGATGACGGCATCACCTGGAAGGAGACCGCCCGGGTGGACAACGAGGCAGCCGGTAGCTATGCCATTGACCCGCACATTGTTTCCCTTAGCGATGGCACGCTCGTTGGCTTCTGGAACACGTCGGTTGACTACGACAAGGTGAATTCTTTCCGAACGGCCCGTTCGCTGGATGGCGGAAAAACGTTCATCGGTCACCAAACCCTCCAGGTGATCGACCCCGCGAGCGGCGACACCCAGGAACGCTGGATGCTAGGCGGCATGGCGTCGTTCGGCAAGAGCGAAGTATCGGCGTTTTTTGTTCGGTACGAGTCGATGGCTTTGGAGAGTGGGCCGCTGAACACGATGCGCGTGTGCGTTCGCACCAGTAAGGACGGCGGCCAGACGTTTGGCCCGGCTCGCAACGTGACACCTCCGGGTGAACTAACGTCTGCCGCAGCAAGCTTTCTCGGGGGGCGACTTGACGCCACGGAGCCGTTTCGGCAGGTGATGGCCTGGGGGGCGTATGACCCGATGGGGACCCTGCACCTCATCTGGTTCGACAACCGCTACGGCCAAGCGCGCGTGGGCGATAAGGCGCTAAGCCGATGGCAGTTGCGGCACGCGGCGCTTCGGCCCGGCGAGAAAAATGCCGTCAGCGAGCCGGTTGGCAAGCCATTCGCGGCGGCGCGACCGGCGCTCGACTTCATTTGCTGCGCCGCCGACCGGAATTTTGTTTACGTCACCTGGACGGAGAACCCAAATTCCGCCAGTGGATATGACTTTACAGGCACGTTCATGTACGCACGGAAGAAGCTAGGCAAGTAGGAAGCGAGAGCCCGAAGGGCTGTAGCCGACGGCACCGTGCCGTCGCATCCGGCAACACGGCCCGAACCCCGGCACGGGTTCCAGAACGGATTCCGTAGACGCCGGTTGGTTTTTACCGGCGATAGGCAAGCAGAGCTTGCCCGGAGAATAGCGGGAGCAGAGCTCCCGCACTCCAAAACCGGAGCGGCGTGTTCTAAACGCCGGGATCGATGCCCTTCGAAAGACCGCTGACATCGTCCGGCGCGAGCGGACGAATCGGCTCCCCGGAAGCGGCTTTGTTCGCCCAATTGGCGTCCGCGATAAGCCCGCGCGCCAGAACGGCGGCCTCGGCGTGGCCCCCGGAAAGGTAGTCGACCGCCGATTCCGGCGTCAGCAGGTTCCCTGCCACCAGGCGAGGCTTGTCGGAAAACTGATCGACCCAGTCTGGCAGCCACTTATCGGTGCCGAAGTAGCCGCGCCGAGATTCCTTCCAGCAACTGATGTCCCAAGCGTCCACTCCGGCCGCCTCCAGCGTCTCCAAAAACTCCCGAAGCGAATCCGGCGTCACCGGCTGATTCTCGGCCGCCGGATCGTCGGCGTGAATGCTGAATCGATACAGAAGTGGAACGTCCTGGCCAATCGCCTCGCGAACGGCTCGGGTCACGGCCTCGGGAAACGCGGTCAGCTTGCCCCACTTGTCCGTTCGATGGTTCACGTCTCCGCGCCAGAACTGGTGCAAAAGGTAGCCGTGAGCGCCATGAAGCTCGACAAAGTCGCACCCAGCAAGGATGCTACGCCGCGCGCCTTCGGCGAAGTCGTCGATTGCCTGCTCCACTTCGGCTTCCGTCATCGCGCGCGCCGGGTCGAAGCCGTCGCGTGTCCAGTCGGAAGCAGAAAGTGGCTGATGGCCGAGAAGACTCTCTTTGCTGGCTGCCCCGCCGTGGAAAAGCTGCGTTCCGAATAATGCGCCATGGTCGTGTGCCGCCTGCACGCACTCGCGCCAACCGTCCGTGTAGCTATCGTCGGCGATGCCGACCGCGTTCCCCCATCCTCGTCCGTTTTGCGCCACAAAAACCGCCGCCCCGATGATCGTTCCGGTGCCACCGGCCGCCCGTGCCCGGTACCAATCGACAATCCACGGGGTGATATGGCCCGATTCCGTCGCCTGGTTTAGGGTCATCGGGCCCATGATGATGCGGTTAGGAAGGGCTACCTCGGCCCGACCGATGGCGAGAGGAGAGAAAAGTTCTGGGTGATGCATTGGGCGGCCTCCCGGGTAACTACGTCGATTCCGCGCCAAAGAACGCCCACCGGCAGGGATTCCTCCGCGCACAATGGCATGTGACCTTCGCATTCTCAATGAACATCACCGTGGAAGCGGCCGACCTCGACGAGCTGGATCTCGTGAACAATGCGGTCTACCTGCGGTACGTCGAGACGGTCGCGCGGGCGCATGCCGATCTTTTGGGAATTGGCGGCGAGGTCATCTTGGCCATGAGCCGGGCGTTTGTGGTGCGTCGGCACGAGATCGACTACCACCTTCCGGCTCGTCTGGGTGACGTCCTTACCCTGCGAACCCGAATCGAAAAATTCCAGGGAGCCCGCGCGGTGCGGGTGGTGCAAATTGAGCGAGACGGCGAAGTACTGGTGGTCGCCCGAACCGAGTGGACGTTCATCGATTTGGAGACCCTTCGGCCGGTGCGGATGCCGAAAGAGTTTCAGGCCCACGTTACGATTGAAGAGTGAGAGTCGGTCTATAAGCCGGATTCTGTATTTGTGCAGCGATTTATCTGCGCGACCAACCCGGAGGATCGGCGGGCAGCGTCATCTCCTCCCTATTTGGTCTTGCTTCCGGTGGGGTTTGCCCCCGACCGCCTTACGACGAATCGGCGTGAGCTCTTACCTCACGATTTCACCCTTACCCCGGCAAGCCGAGGCGGTTTGTTTCTGTTGCACTTTCCGTCGGGTCGCCCCGCCCCAACTTGCGCAAGCGCTCGTTGGGCACCGTGCCCTGTGAAGTCCGGACTTTCCTCTCCCCTGCAAGCAAAGGAGCCGCTACCCGACCTACTCTCCCCTTGAGTGTAGCAGTCCGGTCGTTCGCGGTAGGATTTCGCAAAACCCCGCCATGCAGAATCGATTCGACCGAACCCGACAAGACCACCGGCAGGAACGGGCGGAGGATTATGTCGAATTGATCGAGGCTCTGATCGCCGAGCGAGGCGAAGCGCGGGCGGCCTACCTTGCGGAGCGGCTTGCGGTGAGCCAAGTGACGGTTTCGAAGACGCTGCAGCGACTTTCTCGCGAGGGGTTTGTTTCGCTTGCGCCGTACCGGAGCGTCTTGCTCACCGAGAAAGGGGCCGAGCTTGCGGCTTCCGCGCGGGCGCGTCACCAGATCGTTTTGGATTTTCTGTTGTCGCTTGGAGTATCGCCGGAGACGGCGGAAGTCGACGCGGAGGGCATAGAGCATCACGTCAGCGAGGAAACGTTGGCAGCGATGTCGGCTTCGGTTGTTTCCCGCCGAGAGGGTGTTTAGTCTGCGACCCCTCCAGGGTCGGATTGATTTTGGGCCTGGGTCCCCGGGTCGCGGAGCGACCCGGGGCTATCGTCAATGACCCCTGCCGGGGTCACGGAGAAGCAGACCGGAGCGAGGCAGTCGATCTATGCGCAAGAAAATGATTCCAATTGGACGGACGGGAGCCTCTCCTGACCCCGGACGGGGTGGCGTTCTCCGCCCGGCCGTCGCTCCACACGGTGACGCCGACCGTTTCTCCTGACCCCGAACGGGGTCACATATATTAGCCCGGCGGTCGCGAAGCGACCCCGGGAAGGAGACCGGTCCGCATTCCGACCCCGAAGTGGGTCGCGGAACAAAAAACCGTTCATTGACGCAACCGGGTCCGGGTCAATCACTATGCAAGCTTAAGCTCAACTCTCGGTCTTGAGGTGGAGTTGTTCTTCAGCAGTTGGTGTTTGGGTGGTGGAGTTCTCGGTCTCAGAAACTCCCGATGAGCGGTGGCACTCGAGGGCGATCACTTCGGAGAGACCCTGGAAGAATTCGATGCCCTTGCGCCGGGTGAGCCTTAGGATGTAGTTGTAGAGCAGTACTCCCGGGCCGAGAACGGCTCCGAACAATGAAAGCGCCATCCAGAGCGGCCGTCCCGTGGCCATGAGAATCACCCCGAACACAATCGAGGTGATGAGAGGCGTATGCAGGCCCACGAGGTAAGCGAGAATGGCGGACTGCCTGAAGCTGACTCGGGTGCGGCCTTTTCGACTCGTTATATCGAGTTTGGAGTCTGAGAGCCAGGAGGTAAGCATCCTGATCGACTTGGTGCGCGGGGTTGAGGTTAGCGTCAGGAATCGGCCCTGCTTGATCAGAAACTCGTTGATCCCCTCCCATCCGTCTTCGGAGAGTTCACCGTCGATCACCACTTCCCTCTCTTTGATCTGGCCAAAGAATGAGCGCTTGATGTTGGGCGGAACCGGCTCGGCGAGGGCGGACTTCAGGAACGTGGCGTCAATTCCGGCTTCGGCGGCAATCCGCTCTAGCTCGGAAATGGAGATGCCGGGGCTGTACCCATCTGCGCCATCGCGACTGGCTTCTTGTAGTCGAGCCGCTTTTTCGAGGATCCGCCCGGCTTCTCGCTCGCTCACAAATCGCTCTGCCATTGCTTCAATTTACAATATGCAGGCCCTTAGCGAGATTGACTTCGCGCGGCCATTAGCTCTTCCATCGCCGAAATCACGCTCTCTCGGGCCGGCGCTTTGGTTGAACCTTGCGAAAACGCGCCGGGAACCTCCGGGATCGTCGCGATCCACATCCCGTCATCGCCTTCTTCCAAGATGATTGTGATTTCGAACTCCACGTGCGATTGCTAGCTCAGAGAAGTCTGCGACCCTTCCAGGGTCGGAATAAAACCTGGCTTGCCTCCCCGGGTCGCTCGGCGACCCGGGGCTATCGTCGATGACCCCTGCCAGGGTCACGGAGATGCAAGCCGATTGGAGCCCTTCAATCGCCTTCCGTTTTGGCCCGACTGCTTACCAACTCTCCTGACCCCGGACGGGGTCACAGCCCAATAGCCCGGCGGCCGCGAAGCGACCCCGGGAAGGCGAACGCAAAACCAGCCCGACCCTGGAAGGGTCGCAACACCACCTACGATAGCGGCGTCTTCCCTAAATCCCCGCCGAGATGTACGATAGGGCCGTGCCCGGATTTTCACGACGCGACTTCATCGGCGGATTCACCGCCCTTTCGGCTTCCCTCACGGGGATGATGGCCTTTGCCACCCCGGGCGTTAAACCCCGCAAGCACCCTTCGATGCGGAAGGTTCGGTTCCAGGCGATGGACCGCGTCCGCGTCGGCATCATCGGCGTGGGTGGGCGCGGAACCGGCGTCCTCAGCGACTTTCTGAACACCGGCCACGTCGACCTGATCGCCGCCTGTGACATCAACCCGGCGGCGACCGCCCGGGCGACGCGCCTGGCGAAATCCAAAGGCCAAAAAGAGCCCGCACTGTACGGAAAGAACGAGAAGGACTTCGAAAACCTGTGCAAACGGGACGATCTCGACCTCGTGATCATCGCGACTCCCTGGGATTGGCACGTGCCGATGGCGGTTTCCGCGATGAAGAACGGCCACCACGCGGCGGTCGAGGTTCCGGCGGCCAACACCCTGGCCGAGTGCTGGAAGCTAGTTGAGACTTCCGAAGAAACCCGCCGCCACTGCATGATCCTCGAAAACTGTTGCTATGGCTACACCGAGATGATGGTGAAGCTAATGTGCGATGCAGGCGAGTTTGGCGAGATCGTCCACGGCGAAGCCGCATACATCCACGACCTTCGGGCCATCCTGCTGGAAGACGCGAGCGAGGGCCTGTGGCGCCGCTTCCCGCACATCAAAGAGAACGGCAATCTGTATCCGACCCACGGCCTTGGCCCGGTTGCGCAGTACATGAACGTAAACCGCGGCGACCGGTTCGAGACGCTGGTCAGCCTATCCTCACGTGAGGCGTCGCTGACCGAATACCGCGACCGAACGCAGCCCGCCGACAGTGCGAAGCGCAAAGAAAAATACCAGTGCGGCGACATGAACACCAGCATCTTGCGCACGGCCAAGGGCCGGACGGTGATGCTGCAACACGACGTCGTTACGCCCCGGCCGTACACGCGGCACAACATGATCTCGGGCACGAAGGGCACCTTCGCGGATTATCCGGCACGAATCTATCTCGACCGAATGGGCGACGACTCCTGGCAAGACCTGAAGGAGTTCACCGACAAGTACGAGCACCCCTACTGGAGAAAGAACGGCGAGCTCGCCCGGAAGTCGGGCGGCCACGGCGGCATGGATTTCATCATGGCCTACCGCCTTGTCGAAACCATGCGACAAGGCGACGTGCCGGACATCGACGTCTATGACACCGCCGCGTGGAGCGCGCCGAAGACCCTCAGCGAGGCCTCGGTGAAGCGCGGCGGCGCGCCCCAGGCGTTTCCCGACTTCACGCGGGGCGACTGGGACGTTAAGCCGAAGTAAGCCTCTAGCCGCCGGCGGCTAGGTCCCAAGTCGGGCCGAAGAATCCGGCGGCCGAAACGCCGTCGATCCCTTTCTGAAGGTGGTCGGCGGCCAGGACCATGAAGTCGGGCATCCCCGCGCCCGAGGTGAACAGCGGCACGCGATAGGACGATCTTGCGGCGGCGAGGCTCGTCGGCGAGATCGTGGCTACGGACGCAATCTCGGAGCCCTGGCGAGGCCGAATCATGAACAGCGTATTGCCGCCGGTGAGGGCGATGCTCTTGCCGTCCGCAAAGTTCAGCGAGATCGCGGTTGTGCCGCCTCGGACCGGCGAATCGCCGAGCAAGTCGCTTTGGCCAAACACCAGCAAGTTTCGATGTTTGAACTTTGGCGCGTCCTTCTCTTCGATGATTTCCACCGCGCCGTTGCCGCGGTAGTAGTAGGTTTCGGCGGCGAAGCGTGCGGCCTTTCTGGCCCAATCCTGCATCTCGGCGGATCCTTGCGACCCGATCACAAAAACGACTCGGTTCCGGAAAATGTCTTTGAAACTTCCAGAGCGGTTTGGATTCTTTTCTTTCGTGCTCGGCGGCGAAGCAATTCGCCAAGTTGTGGCTCCGCGCTGTAGCGTGAGTCGGTCAGCCGTTGTCGTAACGGTTTGGCCGTCGATTTCCACCTTAACCGGGCCTTGCGTCGCAAGCGGCGCTGGGTCCAAAGTGAGGGACCGCACGTTCTCGGTCGTCACCCGGAAGGTAGCCAGCTGCGGCATGGCCTCGGCGACCACCCGCGAAGGCACAAACGAGACGGTGCTTTGGTTCACGGTGACCCAGAACGAGCGGCTCGAAATGCCAGGATCGGCAGTGCTGAAATTGACCTTTCGGACGTCCGACGTCTGCGGCAATCTAGCCCCGGCAAAGGTCTTCCAAATGTCGGCGTCATCCACGGCGTCGGCCCCCGGCTCGGGCGATCCATCCCACCAGTGGCCCGCGCCCGGCACTTCCTTCCAGCGCAGCCGCGCCTGTTTTGGAATTAGCAGTTCCCTCATTCGTCGGGCTTCCGTCACCGGGACGTTGTCATCGGCGTCTCCGTGGAGCACGAAAATCTCTGGCGTGAGGAAGTTATCGATCCGGCTCAGGGTGTCGCTGGGCGAATTCGCGCGCGTCAGCACCCGACCGACCGCCGTATCCGGGAAGGTCGGCGAGCCGGTGTAGCTGTTGAAGCTGATCCAGCCGGCGCTGGGGGCGATGGCGGCGAACATCGAGGGGAAATTGGAGCCCATTTGCCAGGTGCCGTGGCCGCCCATCGAGTGGCCGGTGGCATAGATCCTGGTCGGATCGGGCTGGAATTGCGCGCGCGCGTGCTCGAGAACTTCCATGGCGTCGCGCCGGCCAATGTCCTCCCAGTCGAATCCATACGGGCGGCGGTTCGTGGCCGCGACCAGGTTCGCCCATGTCTTTTGGCCGTAGGCTTCGGCTTGGCCCTGCGCTTCGACGCTCGCTCCGTGCATAGAAAGCACCAGCGCCTGGCCAGCGCCCGGCCGCAAGGAAGGCTGGACCGCGTAGTACTGCACGCTGCCGTCGATGTCGCTGATAAAGGTTCGTCGGTAGCTCTCGGTGGTCTTCCGAACCCGAAGCGTGACGGTCTGCTCGTCGGCCGTTTTTCCTTTTTGAATCAGCCGTAGGGTCACGCGACCGTCCTTGCCGGTGGGGATCTGAAAGCCGACCTTGCGGACGCTCTCTGCCGATACCGTCGGAAGCTTCGTCCGGACGGTGCGGCCGTTCGCGCGGGCTTCCAATGTCAGGTCGGATCGAACGTCCGCCGTCGCGTTGCGGACGATGATTCCTCCCCAGAGCGGCCGTTTGTCGGATGGAAGCAGGTCCGGCATCGTGGTATCGCGCAGATCGAGACTTACCGGCGCGGTCACCGGCACGAGCCGCGCCGAAAATGAACCGCGACCAACCGCGAAGACAAACTCGTGCGATCCCGCCGATAGGCGAACCGGCAAGGAAAGGTAACCGAACGAATACGGGTCGCCGGCCCGGGGCGCACCGTCAACGTAGGCGGCGCCGTTCCCTTTTGCTTCCAAGAAGAAAGCCTTCTCCTGCGGCAGATTCAGCGTAAATCGAACGTATCCGCTCTGGAAGGGAGGTCCGGAAAAGACGCCTTCTTTCGCCGTCACCGGCTTCCAATTTGTGACGTCGAAGCGGCCGGTTTCGGCGAAAGCGGCTTCGATGGGATCCTTGCGGATGATGGAGCGCGGCGAACCCGAAACGCCGATTGCGACGCCTTCGGAGAAGACAATCGGCGCGTCGGTGGCAAGGGCGATGGCAATAAGGCCGGTGAGCACAATGCCATTATGCCTTTCGGTTAACATCCGCATATGCACGTGCTTTCTGGGCTGGATGTCGTTGTTACCGAGGGCCTTTCGAGGTTGCGGGGGCAGAGTATCGGCCTGGTCACAAACCAGGCCGCCATCGACTCGCAGTACCGCCACATCATCGATATCTTCCTGCCCTTCCACCAGCGCGGCGAGCTCAACCTCGCCGCTGTTTTTGGCCCGGAGCACGGCCTCTTCGGACACACGCAGGACAACATGATCGAGTGGGAGGGCCTGCCCGACCCGCGAACGGGCGTCGTCGTGCATTCGCTCTACGGCGAGCACCGCCGTCCGGTCCAAAAAATGATGGCGGGGGTTGAGCGGTTCGTCATCGACCTTCCCGACATCGGAAGCCGCTACTACACATTTGCCTGGACAACGGCGCACTGCCTGGAGGCGGCCGTCGAGTTTGGCGTCCCCGTAACGATCCTCGACCGCCCGAACCCGATCGGCGGCACGATTACCGAGGGACCGGTCCTCGACTTGGCATATTCGAGCTTCGTTGGTTTATATCCCGTTCCCACCCGGCACGGCCTCACGCTTGGAGAAATCGCGCGGTTCGTTAACGAGTTTCACCTCGGGGGCGCGGTCGAATTGGAGATTATCGAAGCCCAGGGCTGGGACCGCGCGCAGTATCAAGACGAAACCGGGCTGCCATGGGCGATGCCGTCGCCGAACATGCCTACCGTGCAAACAGCGGCGGTCTACCCGGGCGGCTGCCTCTTGGAGGCCACAAACCTGAGCGAGGGTCGCGGCACCACGCGTCCGTTCGAAATCTTCGGCGCGCCGTTCTTGGACGGCTGGAAACTCGCCGAATCCCTCAACCGCCTTGAGCTCCCCGGCGTGGTCTTCCGGCCGCTGCCGTTCGAGCCGACGTTCAATAAACATGCGCGGCAGCTTTGCGAGGGTTGCTTCGTTCACGTCACCGACCGAACGGTTTTCGAACCGGTTCTCGCGTACGTCGCCATTCTTCAAGAGTGCCTGCGGCAGACCGGGTTGCACGATTCGTCAACGGTCGAGCGGCCCGACGTCTTTCAGGCAAACTCCAGCGAAACCGGGCTCGGCGGGTTCGCTTGGAAGCAACCGCCTTACGAGTACGTGAACGACCGAATGCCGATCGACATCCTTGCCGGAAACGGCTGGCTACGGGGCGACATCGAGAACCTCACGCCGCTCGGCGAAATTCGGGAAAGGTTCCGAACTGAATCCGCGAAGTTTGTTCAAGAAACATTGCCGATTCGTGGCTACGCCCACTAATCAGGCGGAAGTTTCCCCTCCCACCTTCCAGAAGTTAGGCGAGAATGCATTTCTTAACAAACTCTTAACGTGCGGGCACCATTATGTGTGAGGGTTTTATGCCCGCCTTGAGGATGTCTGCGTTCCTAACGTCGGCTGTCAGCAAGTGAATTGAGGATCTTATGAAGAAAGCATTTACTCTCATTGAACTCCTCGTAGTCATCGCGATCATCGCGATTTTGGCTGCGATTCTGTTCCCCGTTTTCGCTCAGGCTAAGGCTGCTGCAAAGGGAACCCAGGCAATCTCCAATCAGAAGCAGATCGGTCTCGGAATCGTTCTCTACGCTGGCGACTACGACGATATCTTGCCGCGACAGGATGGTTGCCAGGACAAGTCGGCTCTCAACACCGCACTGAACACGAATCCGTTCAATGCAACCGGCGTCGGCTGCTCCGCTTCCCCGTTCTTCTACCGAATGAACCACTTCTCGTGGCAGAAGTGGATTCTTCCGTACACGAAGAACACCGAGATGTTCGTTAACCCTTTCCGCGGCCGAAGCAACCGACTTACCCCGAGCTGCCCGACCGGCGAGTGGACGGGTTGCGGCCAGCTGACCGCTAGCTTCGCCCTCAACCTTTCGCTCTTTGGTGCGCTTAACACGTACAACCAGAGCCCGACCGCTGTGAACCAGTACCGCGACTCCTTCCGGGGCGGCAGCATCAACAACCTTCCGGACGTCGCAGGCGCGATGATCGCGATGGAAGTTGGTAACCCGAACATCGCATTCGCTCCGACGTCGCCGGTTACGGGTGACGCGGGTGTGACGCAGATCAACTACGCTCCAGCAGTCCGAGAGGTCTGGAAGCGAGAGTTCTACAAGTCGTCCACGGCTTGCGACGCGACGAACACGGCTGACTGGACCGATTCCAACGTAATCGATGAGACCCGAGCACCCCGCGGCGGCTTCGCCGTTGCTTACGCCGACGGTCACACGAAGTTCATGAAGGTGAACGAGTTCCTTGGCAAGACCCCGACCGCAGCTGAGTACGGCGTGGCCGTTCCGTCCTTTACGTCCTCGGGTGTAGGCCGATGTATGTTCCCTGGCGGAACGTTCCGCATCAGCAACATCCCGAACACCAACATCAACTTCCCGCTCTGGGGCTTGGGCGGCTAGTGCGCAAGATCGCCGGAATTCTGGCAACGCTGTTCGCTGTCGGCATTCTTGTCGGCTGCGAGCCATCCGAAGACCGCACGGACGTGCGGGACAAGATGGAGCAGGCCAAGAAAGCTGATGCCGAAGCGGCAAAGGCTGAAGGGACTCAGGACAACCCGTAAGAAAGGTGGCCCGCCGAAAGGCGGGCCTTTTTTGCGCCAAGTTATAAGAACTTCGCCATAAATCATGTTCGACGCCAAACTGTTAAAGCTCTCTTAACAATTGGGCCTTAGAGTTAACCGGTGGCGGCAACGCCACTCTTGCGCAAGCTGGGTCTTCACGGCCCTGATCGCGAGGATTTTGAGGAACATTATGAAAAAGGCATTTACCCTTATCGAGCTTCTCGTGGTCATCGCGATCATCGCGATTCTCGCCGCAATTCTCTTCCCTGTTTTCGCCCAGGCAAAGCTCGCCGCAAAGAAGACCTCGTCGCTTTCTAACCAGAAGCAGATCACGACGAGCATGTTCCTGTACACCAGCGACAGCGATGACATCTACGCTCGAAACGACGAGTGCATCCTGTTCAGCTCGCTCAACCCGGCTCTCAAGACCCCGGCCCTCAACTCCGCCACCGGCCAAGGCTGCACGCCTAACGGCAGCACCGGCTTCTACAACCGACTGAACCACTTCAGCTGGCCTAAGTGGGTCATGCCCTACGTTAAGAACACCGACATGTTCTTCAACCCGGTTAAGGGTCGCGTCACCGGCGCTACCTTCGGTTGCACGGCCGGCGCTTGGGAGAGCTGTGGTCAGATGTTCGGCAGCTACGCTATCAACCTTTCGATCACGGGTTCGTTGAACACGTACGACGAAGCAGTTGGAGCCAGTTCGCAGCGAATCTATCGAAACAGCTGGACGGGCGGCACGCAGACGGCTCTCCGGAGCCCGGCTGAGACCCTCCTGTTCTGGGTGACTTCGAACCCGACCACGTCGGTTGTTCCGAACGGCTTCCTTGATGCAGAGTTCACGAACTACTCGGCGACCGTTTACCCGGCCGTCGTGCGAGAGCAGCTCATCAACGACCTCTACGACGGCGCCAACGACGGCACCGCCACCGGCAAGAAGCTCATCGACTCGCGAACGGAAGCTGGCGGATTCAACATCGGCTTCGCCGACGGTCACGCCAAGTACATGAAGGCAGAAGCCATGATCGGCCAGACGCCGACCATCGCTGAGTACTCGCCAGGAATGAGCAGCACCCAGGCAGGACTTGCCGGTTCGACCCAGCGACTTGGCGCTGCCGTCAACCTCAACGTCAACTACCCGCTCTGGGGTCTCGGCCAGTGATTCGAAGGGTCGCTCTTGTCGTTCTCGCCACATCGATAGTCGCCCTTTTGGGCGGCTGCGGCGAACCAACGCAGAAAGAGGCCCAAGACAGTCAAGAGCAGATCAAAAAAGAGATGAAGGCCAGCGGCGACGACAAGAACGCCTACTGACCTCTGAAAGAAACGGCCCGGCAAGCTTCTTGCCGGGCCCTTTTTCTCTTTTTCTGCCGTGCGACAGAATGCGTTGTAAAATCTTTAGGGCGTCTTGCGCCATGCGCAACTGATTGCCGAGCGTGCCATGAAGCAGGCCTTCACCCTTATCGAACTCCTTGTGGTTATTGCCATCGTGAGCATTTTGGCGGCGGTGTTATTCCCGGTGTTCGCACGGGCAAAAGTTTCCGCAAAGAAGACGACCGGAATCAGCCATCAAAAACAGATTGGGATTGGCTTCATCCTGTATGCGGGCGACTCGGACGATATGTACCCGCGCCAGGACGACTGCGTTCCTGGCTCATCTTTAAACCCGGCGCTCCGCAGCAACCCGGGTCCCGGCGACGGCTGCAGTTCGGCGCCATTCTACAACCGAACAAACCACTACAGCTTCCAAAAGTGGATCATGCCCTACATGAAGAGCTCAGGCCTTTTCTTGCACCCGGGCCGGAGCCTGAACAACCTCGAAACCGCCAGTTGTCTGAAGGGGCAGTGGACCTCGTGCGGTCAAATCACCGGGTCTTTCGCGCTCAATCTCTCGATCACGGGGTCGCTCAACGTCTATGGAAATCCGGACCGCGCCAACGCGTACCGAAACAGCTTTTTGGGCGGATCCATGGGCGCCATCTCCCGGCCGGCAGAAACCATGATCCTGCTGGAAACCGGAAACCCGGTTCTCGCCTATGCCCCGACGGCCTTCGACGATGCGGATCGCTCCAATAATATCGTCACCCACTATCCGGCCGCGTTCCGAGAAATCTATGCTCATGAGCTGCTTGAAGAGCCCGGCGACAACTGCACAGGATTGATGCAAGACATGACCGGAGCGTCTGCCGACGAAAACCGAGTGTTCGCGGATGGCCTAATCATTGGCTATACCGACAGCCACGTCAAGTTTCTTCCGGTTCGCGAGTTTTTGGCGAAGACCCCAAGCGTCCTGGAATATGGCATGCCGAAGTCTGATTACTGCGGAATATCAAGCGGCTCCAACGCGTTCACCAATGGGAAGCCCAATGTCGGCATTAACTACCCGCTCTGGGGCCTAGGAGACTAATATGCGGCCAGCGAATGTGAAGTTGGCGATGCTCGCCATTGCGGTCGTTGTGGTGGCGGTGGCCTGCGAAAGCACCGATGTCTCGTCGTCCAGCATGCAGCGGTCTCAGATGAAGATCAACGAAGACAATGATCGCCTCGGCGTTCGGAACCCAGATGGCCCGTAAGAAGGCCTTTCTTCGGCGGTTCACGCCAAAAGCCCCGGCTTCCCCTATAATGAAAGGGCAATGAAGCTAGCCGTTTGCATCGTTCATAACCGGGACAAGAACCGAATTACCGATGAACTGGTGCGGGCGGGCTTTAAGTTCACCATCATCGGATCGACCGGCGGCTTCCTTCGAGAAGGAAATACGACCTACCTGATTGGCGTGGACGAACCGGATCTGCCGAGCCTTCAGGGTCTATTTCGCACCAACAGCCAGAGCCGCGAGCAGTTGGTCAACGTGATGCCGTTCGAAGCTGCGACCCCGGGGGCCTTCATCCCGAACCCGGTGAAGGTGCCGGTCGGCGGCGGCGTCATGTTCATCATGGACGTGGAGCAGTTTCACCGCTTTTGATGCCGGTCCTCGAACAAACCGGAATCGAGAAAGTGCTCGCGGCAGCGGAGCGCGGCGAGCTTGGCGCCCACGCCATTCTGCTCTACGGTCCGCGCGGAGCGGGCAAAGGCGGCTACATCCATCGCCTCGCCCAGGCTTGGTTGCGCAAGTCGTCGGCAGAGGACGACCGCGCGGTAGCCGCCTTTCGGCGGGGGAACAATCCGGATTTTCTGGAGATTCGCCCCGTCGGCCCGAGCGCGATCATCAAGCTCGCGGCAATTACCTACACGGACGGCCCGAAGACGCCCGGCGCGGATGACCACGCCCATGCGCCGCTCCAGCAGTTCTTTCGCATGCAGCCGCTCATGTCGGCGAACAAGGTGGTTGCCATTCTGCGGGCCGACCGGATGAATGCCGACGCCACGAACGCGCTCCTGAAAACGCTCGAGGAGCCGTTTCCGAACGGCAAGTTGATTCTAACGACCACGTCGATGGGGCGAATCCCGGCGACGATCATCTCCCGTTGCCTCGCCGTCGCCTGCGGTCTACCGACCAACGCAGAGCTAAAACGGCTGTACCCGAACGCGGACGACGAGGAAATTCGGCTGGCCGATGGCGCGCCCGGAAGGCTGGCCGAGATCTTGCAGCACCGCGAGGCGTACGGGGAGATCATCCGTTTTGCCGAGCAGTTGTTCACCCGGTCGCCAGATTCGTTTTTGCGAGCGAGTGAGGAACTGACCGACGTCGCTGAAGGGATTGCCGATTCCACCAAGATCAACCGAAGGGCCGCCATCGCTGAAACGCTGGAGTGCCTTGCGATCTACCTGCGCGCCGATGCGCGGACCAAGCCCACTTGGGTCGAAACCATTACGGAAGCCCATCGGCGCATCCTTCAAAACGGTGCGGACTCTATTGTCTTGGACTGGATGCTGAGCCAACTTTTACTGGCATCCGGATAGGGAACCGATTCACCCAGACGGAGCGTACGCAATGTTTGGTTCTGGAAGTAAGTATGTTTTTTAGCGCGGCAAAAGAAAGGCTGGAGACAGACACGGCCCAAAATCGAACGGCACGGTTCGAGCGCTTACTGCGCGAGACCCAAAAGCCGGCGTTCAATTTTGCCCTCCGGCTGACCGGGAATCGAACCGAAGCCGAAGACTTGGTACAGGAGGCGTTCGTTCGGGCCTATCGATTCTTCGATAAGTACGATGATAGCCTGCCGTTTACGAACTGGCTCTACCGAATTCTTGCCAACACGCACATCGATCTCGTGCGCCGCAAACGCCGCCTGAAGACCACCAGCCTCGACACTTCGAACCAAGACGGAGCCTCGAGCTGGGAGATCGCCGACGAAGATGCGGCGGCCGATCGAAGCATCATGGAACAGACTCTGGACGAACCGGTCCAAAATGCGTTGCGCTCCATCCGACCCGAGTTTCGAACTGCCGTTTTGCTGGCGGACCTGGAAGGCATGGCCTACGAGGAAGTCGCCGACGTGATGAAAACCAGCGTTGGCACGGTTCGTTCGCGAATCCATCGCGGTCGAAAGCAACTGCGCGAACACCTTCTTCGACATTCGCCCGAAAGCGTCCGCCAGATGTCGGCGAATAAGGGAGACCGAAATGAATTGTAAGCAGGTTCAAAATCTGCTCAACGCCTACGTGGACCGAGAGTTAGGTTGCGAGGAAGGCTATGCAATCCGCACCCACCTGCACGATTGCTCGGCTTGCCACGAGGAGTTTGTCGAACTCGTTACGGTGAAACAACTACTCGGCGGAATGGTGGCCGAAGACCCATCCAAGGATTTTGAAGCCCGGCTGATGCGCGCGGTCTTCCAGGAAGAACCGGCTACCCAGAAGAGCGGGTTTCGATGGCGACCGATTTTCACCTTTTCCGGGGTTGGGCTGGCTTCGATGGCCGCAACGCTGGCCGTGTTGGTCCTCTCGCGGCCGGCAGCCGACCCAAACAGCAATGTCGCCCGTCGTTTGAATTTTGACTCGGAATTCGGGCGCCCGGCAGTCTCCACCTCGCCGGACAACGTGCAAAACATTGCCTTCGAGATTCAACGCGATCAAATCTACGCCGTTGGGCCAGATGCGGCAAGCGGAGTTACGGTGGTGAGTGCCTCCCATGGTCCACGCCAATAGCCTTCTGACTCTCGTGGTGGCGGGCCTGCAAATAACTCCGGTTTTCGCCCAAACCGAGTCCACGGCCGAACAGTTTCTGCACCGCAGCATGCAGCGGCAATTCTCGGTGAACGTCGTCGCCCTCCTCGTGCAACGCGATCCTACCGGCGAGGGTCGGACTCAGGTCGTTCGCGTGGAACGCGACAAAGCAGGGCGAATTCACCACGTCGTGGTAGCACCTTTGCGGCTCCAGGGCACCGAGACCATCGACGACGGCAAAAGGGCACGTACCTTTTGGCCCGACCAAAACGTCGTCATCGACCAGGAATCGCCGCAGCTGACGCCCTGCGACGCGAGTTGGCGCATGGACTTGGTGAAGCAAAATTACCGGGTCCGATTCGGAAAGTCAACTAAGATCGCCGGCCGGGACGCCCGCCAAATCATTGCCACCCCAAAAGACAAGCGGATGGACACCCGCATCGTCTCGGTGGATCGAGCAACCTCCTACCCGCTTCGGCTGGAAACCACCTCGCCAGATGGAAGCACCACGGTCCACTTTGACACGAAGGAGATCAAGTTTCCCGCATCCATTCCGAACGAGCATTTCGAAATGCGCGTCGTGGGTTCGGTGCGGAAACTTGCCTACTCCCGCCCGACGGTGCTGACGCGGGACTTAGCGAGAGAGAAGATTGGCTTTGCGCCGCTGATGCCAGCAGAAATGCCGATGGGCTTCCAGCTTCAGGAGATTCAGCTAACTCAGAGCAGCGCCTGGCGGTCGATTGCCATCCGCATCACCGACGGGCTAGTCCGAGCGACCATCTACCAGTGGCGGTCGAAGCCGGGCGAGGCCAAGCTCGTGTCGATGGAAAACAGTTCCCAGCGCGACGTCGGTGCCGTGCGAATGATGGTCGTCACCGACCTGGGCGAGGGCTTGCGCGAAGCCCTGCTGGTGGCGTTTGCCGAGGGCAGCGAGTCCTCGTTTGGCCTCAGTGGAAGCTGGACCATCTCGGCACGTCCTAGGTCCGATGGATCGAAGGAACTATCCACGTCTCTGCCGTCGTTTTGCCCATTACCAGAGCCAAAGATTTATTGGATTCGCGGCGACCGATCCAATTGTCGTCCCGCCGATGAACCCAAAAATCTGAGAAGCAACCTCTAAAGAACAAACCATGAAAACCCAAATTCGAACCCCAAAGACGGTCTATCTCACCCTTGCGGCCGGGTTTGCGATGGGGGCCGGAACGTTGGCCATCGTATTGAACACGAAGCCGTTCCCGCAAGCCATCGCCCAAGTCTCCGGCCAGACAGCCTCGCCGCGACTGATGTCCGCGACCAGCGCCGAAAGCGTTGCCGAACTCAAAAACCTCAACGAGTCGTTCGCGAACCTTGCAGAATACGCGGCACCGGCCGTCGTCGACATTAAGGCGGTTACCGAGCGACGGCAGGGCCCGAACGGCGAGCGCATCCCGATGATGGGCGGCGAAGGCAGCGGCTTCATCTACCGGGCGGATGGCTACGTGATCACGAACGACCACGTCGTGGGCGGATTCGACAAAGTGACCGTGACTCTGCGCGACGGGCGCGAGTATCCCGGCAAAGTGATCCGTGGCGGCGACATCAGCAACGACCTCGCGATCATCAAGATCGAAGCGAAGGACTTGCCGACTCTCTCTTTTGCGAACTCGAAGGACGTTCGTCCCGGCCAAATCGCGATGGCCCTGGGCGCTCCGTTCGGCCTGGAAAACACCGTCACGGTCGGCCACATCTCTGCGCTGCACCGCTCCGAGCGGGTCATCGAGAACAAGGTCTACCCAGACCTCATCCAAACCGACACCTCGATCAATCGCGGTAACAGCGGCGGCCCGCTCGTAAACATCGACGGTCAGGTCATCGGCGTGAACACGGCCATCTTTTCGCCGAGTGGCACCAGTGCGGGCATCGGCTTCGCGATTCCGAGCAACCAGGTTAAGCTCATCGCGGACATTCTGATCTCGAAAGGCAAAATCACCCGGGCGTTTCTCGGCGTTCAACCGGAAACGCTGAAGGAGTACCGCCGGAAGGAACTGAATGTAACCGGCGGCGCGGTCGCCGTGATGGTGACTCCGGACTCCCCAGCCGGTAGGGCCGGACTGAAGGAGGGCGACGTCATCACGAACATCGGTGGAACGCCCGTCTCCTCGTCGGTCGACCTGCGCAACACCATGCTGACGAACTCCGCGGGCTCCACGGTTGCTGTGAAGTACGTCCGAGATGGCAAGCCGGCCGAGGTGAACGTAAAGCTCGCCGAACTCCCGTCGCAGATGCGAGAGCAAAACGAGAACCGGGCTCCGCAAGGGCAGAATCCTAGGTTCAATTTGCCGCCGGGCCTCCTTGACCCGTTCGAGGACACCGCTCCGTCCGTTCCCAATCCTCCGCGACGTAACACGCCTTCCAACGCTCAGCCGCGATTGGGGGTTGACGTCGCCGAGCCGTCGGAAGAGATGCGGACTCAGTTCCGAATTCCGGCCGGCCAAAAAGGCGCGATCGTCGTTTCAACCGAGCCGGGTTCGGTGGGATCGACGCTCGGGATGCGGATGGGAGATCTTGTCACCGGCTTCGGCGATGTGAAGATCGAGTCTGCGAAGCAACTCGTGGACGCGGTGAAGAAGGTCAAGCCCGGCGAGTCGCGCCAGGTGACGTTCATGCGGTTCACGGAGAAAGGTAGAAGCAGCGTCTCCGCGACGGCGAACTTCTAAAGTTCCGCGAGCAAAAAAGGTCCGGATGGCAACTTTGCCATCCGGACCTTTCTGTTGACTATCTACCGAATCAGCGTCGCTTCGGGGTGAGGCGAGCCTTGATCTCGATCTTGACCACGTCGGTCTCGAATCGGTTCTCGGCGGCCTGTGCGGCGATGATTTCCTTAATCGCGTCGGGCATGATGAGCTCGACGACGATTCCGGTTTCCTCGTCCACGATGACCTGAGTCATCTTGGTGTTCTCGTTATCCATTCGGCTGGGGAAATAGCCGTCGACAACGCCGATATGGTGAATCAGGCCAACATCTTGCAGGGTTGCAAGGATTCGGTAGACGCTCACCACGTCGATCTTGCCGCCTCCGGCGAGAATCTTTTCGTGGATTGCGTAGGCACTGAGGGCAACCTCAGTGTCGGCAAGGGCGCGGATCACTTGGACACGCGGCATGGTGATGCGGTAGCTTGACGCTTTCAGCACGTTAATCGAATGATCTTCGTACAGTTTGGCGGCGGTGACGACCTGCTTGATTGCGGCCGCCTTGGCTTCTCGAGTTCTTCTTCCTCTCATGGCTATCTATACAGACGCGCCGCAACACGCTTTGACTGCGACAATTTCGAAAAACTGCCGCTTAAACTTCGATAGAAGTGCGTTGATCCTGCCTGGTCCACTTTTAGGTGACTGCCAATCCCTTCGCTCCCACAAGTGATGCTGGGTCTAACTAAGCTTTTCGCCGCGTTTACGGGCTTCTAAAGTTAACAATACCTTAAAGGGTAAGCCGTCAGATTACAGTGAGCCCCGGAGATTGTCGCATTTATGCCTTACAGCGGATTTGCTTGAGATTTGACCAGAGAGCCATCGTTTTTGTTCCTAGACGGTCTGCAGGTATGTTATAGTGATCCTCGTCTGAGGGAGCCTGACCATTCTAATCAGGCTAAGAACAACATGAATTTCTATAATCTTAAGACCCGCTCGCACGTGGATATTGCCGACACCGACATCAAAAAGAAGCGAATGATTCGGAAGACCAAGTCTGGAGAGCAGGTACGGTACGCCCTCGTGGCCGAATATGAAGGTACCCCCCTGTACAAGTTCGTGAGCGAGAAGGACTTCACCGCCTCCAACGCCAAAGAAATCGAGTAAATCGAACGCTCTGCCGCAAACGGAGCGAACCATATTTCATTTGGTGCGTTCATCGCGTTATGGTTGCACTGACCGAGCGAGAGAAGATTGGCCATCTCCTGCGCAGATTTGGCCTGGGAGCTAGCGAAGCCGAGCTGGATGCGCTGTCGGAGGTTGGTCTAGAGGCTGCGATCGACCGACTTCTGAACTACGAGTCGGTGGATGAGGGGATCGAAATCAACCCCGCGACCTTGCGGCTTGATGCCAATAAGCCCCTCAACATGCCTCTCCTTGTGACGTGGTGGGTGGCTCGCCTGCTTACGACCCGCCGACCGCTGCAAGAGAAGATGACCGTCTTCTGGCACGATCACTTTGCCACGAGCGCGGTCAAGGTTAAGGTCTCGGGGCTGATGCACCAGCAGAACGAAACCCTGCGGGCCAACGCCACCGGAAATTTCCGAACGCTCCTCCACGCCGCCAGCCAAGACCCGGCCATGATCTTTTGGCTGGACAACCAGCAGAACGTTGCCGGTAAGCCAAACGAGAACTTCGCCCGCGAGGTCATGGAGCTCTTCACGCTCGGCATTGGGCACTACACCGAGAAGGACGTTCAGGAGGCGGCACGCGCGTTCACCGGTTGGTCCGTAAACCGAGGCAAAAAGCCGGCCAGCCCAGACCAACTTGCCACCGGTGCCTTCATCAATCGAAGTCGATTCCACGACCGGACGGAGAAGACGGTTCTAGGCCTCACCGGACGCCTCGATGGAGACCAGGTTCTGAATCACCTCTGCGACATGTCGCAGACGGCAGAGACCATCACCGAGAAGCTGATTCAGTGGTTTGTGATGCCGGCTCCAAAGCCAGAATATGTGAAGCGCATGACCCGCCTATTCCGCGACGAGAAGCTGGAGATCAAACCTCTACTTCGCGCGATCATGACATCGCCCGAGTTCTATTCGGAGCAGGCGGTCCGCTCGATCGCCAAGAGTCCGGTCGATTTCGTCATCCCGACCATGCGACAGCTGGGCATCGGAACGCTCATTCGAGAACGGGTAAGGGACGCGGCGGACGACGATGCCGCCGCAAAGAGCGCGAAAGTTCGACGCGCACTCTCCCCGGCCTTTCTTGCTCAAGACGCGATGCGAGCCATGGGCATGTACTTGATGTACCCGCCGGACGTTGCGGGTTGGGACGGCGGGACGGCCTGGATTACTTCGGCGACAATGGTCGAGCGGATCGGCTTCGCCGATCAGATCTTCGGCGTCTCCAAGAAGAGGAAGCTAGCGGTTCGCTACCCCGCCGCCGATCTGTTCGGGACACGTCCCTCGGCCGGAGAAGTCGTGGAACGCCTCTCGTCCATCTTCAACGTGAGCTTCCCCGCCGATCGGACGCGAATTTTGGAATCTGCGGCGGCGAAAGGGATTGCCGGAGGCTCCGCCTCCGAGCTGGCGGCGAGCGTCTCGCGACTCATCTTTGCTTCGCCGGAATTCCAGTTCTCTTAGTCGAATAGGCTGTTGGCGAACCGCTCCGGCTTAAAGTCGAGCAAGTCTCCTACCTTTTCACCGTTCCCGATCAGCTTGATCGGGATCTTGAATCGGTCGTAGATGCCGATGAGGGCGCCTCCGCGCGCAGAGCCGTCCGTTTTCGTAAGCACAATGCCGGTGACGGCGGCGGCCTTGGTGAACTCCTCGGCTTGGCGAATCGCGTTCTGACCCGTGTTGGCGTCGAGGACCAGCAGGATTTCGTCCGGCTTGCGGCCGAGGGCTTTCTCCGCGACCTTCACCACTTTCTGCAGCTCCAGCATCAAGTTCGCCTTGCTGTGCTGGCGACCGGCGGTATCGGCGAGCACAAAATCGGCACCTCGGCTTTTTGCGGCAACGATCGCATCATAGACCACCGCGCTGGCGTCTGCCCCCGGCTGAGATCGAACAATCTGTGCTCCGGTTCGCTCCGCCCAAACTTCCAACTGTTCAATCGCGGCCGCGCGGAACGTGTCGCCCGCCGCAAGAACAACTTTAAACCCGCGACCGACAAGCAGGTTTGCGAGCTTCGCAATGGTGGTGGTTTTGCCCACCCCGTTGACGCCAACGAACAGAAACAGCGAAGGCGGGACGTCGTTGATCTCAAGCCCCGGGGCACCTTCCTGGTGAAACCGGTCGGCAATCGTTTTCCGAAGCCGCTCTTTCATCGCGCCGGGATCGGTGATTTTCTCTTCCCGCACCGCTTTTCGGAGGGATTCGAGAATCTCCTCGACGGTGGCCACGTGCGTATCGGCCTGCAGGAGCGCCTCTTCGAGCTCCTCATAGAAGTCGTCGTCGATGACGCCGCGCCCTACGATTCGGTCGAATCGCTCCATCAGCTTCTTGAACATTCCTCTAGGATGGAAGGTTGGGCGGACTAGCGGCTAGGCCCGGCGGTCTCATTTGCACGAATCTTGGCAACCAATCCGGTGGTTGATCGTCCGGCGAGCGTCGGCAGGATCACGACTTCGCCACCGTAGGCGCGGACGATCTTGGCCTCGGGCAGCATGTCCTCGGTGTAGTCGCCGCCCTTTACGTGAACTTCGGGGCGCAGAACTTCGATGAGTCGCTCCGGCGTGTCGTCGGCAAACGCAACCCCGCCCGAGACGGCTCGCAGGGCTTCAAGCACCGCAATGCGATCTTCGAGCCGATTCAGCGGCCGCTCGGGGCCTTTTTGCAAGCGGCGAACGCTGGCGTCGTCGTTGACACCGACGATTAGCAGATCGCCCAGTTCGGCGGCTTGCGAGAGGTATTGGACATGGCCGGCGTGCAGAAGGTCGAAAACTCCGTTGGTAAAGACAAGCTTCCGCCCCTCTCTCAATTGCAGCGCGGCTTCGAGCGTCATCGCAGGACCTCTCGTAGGGTTTCCGTCACCGGCTCTGGGAGGATATTCCCAAGACCCGCCGGGTCGTAGTGGCAGCGCTCGATTTGGCCGTACGGGCAGCTGCGCTGCGGACGGGTGATGCTGTAAAGCCCAATCGCCGGGATGCCGAGCGCGGCGGCCAGGTGGGTGCTTCCGGTGTCGCCGCCAAGGTGCGCGGCCGCGAGGCTGACTAACCCGACCAGTTCGGGAATGTTTGTTTGCCCGGCAAGATCAAAAGCGGTGCGTGGCGGCAAGCCGTCAAGGACTTCGGCCACCGCCGCTTGATCCCCTTTCCCCCCGAGAAACACCACGGGCACGCCGTCTTGGCCAAGGCTTCGGCACACGGCCGCAAAATGGGCGGGCGGCCAACGCTTCGTCACCCAGCCGGCCCCGGCATTCATCACGACGAAGCGACCGCTAACGCCGATGGCAGCGAGCTTTTCTCGAACGGTTTCCAGCGGACCATCTTGCGGCGTCAAAGCGAACTCGGCGACATCGCTTGCGAGCGGATTTTCATCCGGCCGAAACGCCCGGACGACGTCAACGTACTGGTCCACGACGTGGAATGATGTCGGATCAGGAAGCACCCGCGCCGAGAACGCCCAGGCTGCCTCCCGCTGCCAGTGGTAGCCCAGCTTTTCGGGGGCTTTCGCCCGGCCCACGCAGATTGCGCTTTTGAGGAGCCCTTGAAGATCGAAGGCAGCGTCAAACGGCATCGGCCAACTTGGAATCGTCCTCAGCCCAGGCTTCACCCGCACCACTTCATCCACGGCGGAACATGCCTCAACGATGCCGGCGAAACGCGGGTCCACCGCCCAGGTGACGTGGCAATCGGGGAACCGCGCCTTGAGGGCCGATGCGGCCGGGAGCGTGCAAACGACGTCGCCCAGCGCGCTCAATCGGGCGATGAGGAACCTTACGCTCCGCCTCCCGACAAGTAGTGAGCGGCTGCCTCGAGGACTTCCTCGGGGGAAACCTTTTTCGGGTCTGCGTCGCGAAGCAGAACCGTTCCAGATTTCGTGTAGGGTCGGTAGAGAACCGGGTCCATCGGCCCGAAAATGCTCACGACCGGCGTCCCAACGGCGGCGGCCATGTGTCCGGTCCCGGTGTCTCCGGCGAGATGCAGCGCGCTCTCAGCGACAACCCGCAAGGACTCCTTGAGACGCAGTTTGCCCACCTGGTTCTCGATTCCGTCAACTTCCAGCGGCTCATCGTTCTTGCCACCCAGCGCGACCACGCGGAACCCCTTCGCGATTAGGTCCCGCGCGATCCGCTCCCAATGTATCCGCGGATAGATCTTGCTGGGGTGGCCCGCCCCCACCGAAATGCTGACGAGGTTAGGCTGCCGCACGGCACCCACATCGGGCAAGGTCGGCCGCTCGGCAAACTCGAACGGCTCCAAGTGGTTCAGCACCGCATGGTTCCACTCCACCGTGTGCATGTCGGCGGTGCGGCCGGTCGCCAGCGGATTAAGGCAGCTGGCAAACCGGTCGGTCGCGGCGGCAGAGATTCGTTTCTTAGGCGAGGCAATCCGCAGGCAAAGGGCGGTCTTGGAGTGACCCTGCAAATCCAGGCCGAGATCGAAGCGGAGGGCGCGCAGTCGGACGTATTTCGAAAGTTGCTGCTGCCATGTCGCCGGCGACCACTTCTTTTGTTTCCAACGGTCCCGGGGAAACTCATACCGTTGGGTCACAAGTCGGTGCCGATCGATGACCGGCGCGCAGCGGCCTTCGACGGCCCAAACCAGGAATCCGTCGGGATATTTTTGGCGAATCGCCGTCGCCGCCCAAGTTGCCATCACGCAGTCTCCGATGGCACTAAACCGAACCAAAAGGATGCGCGGGCTGGTCATGCGATTCCTTGCAGCAGTCCCCGCTGGCGTGCGCTTTTCCATCGATCATGCATCCAAAGATACTGGCTAGGAAATTGGCGGATCACCGATTCGAGGGCAAAGTTTGCCGCCGCCGTCAGCCGCTCGGCGTCTTGCTCGGCGCGGTCTAGATTGATTGCCGGAAGGATGATGACCCGATACTTTCCGACTCCCACCCGAACGCAGTAGGCCGGAAGCAGCGCGGCCCCGGTTCGAAGGTGCAACTTTGCCGGGCCCAACACCGTGCCGCAGGGTTGCCCAAAAAACGGCACAAAGCACTCGCTCGCGTTCTGGTCTGGAAGGATGCCAACCAAGCCGCCGCGTTTGAGCTCCCGCAACAAGGCTGTGGCGGCGCTGCCGCGTGAGAGCACCTTGACGCCGGTTGCTTCGCGCATTTGGAGAACCCGCTGTTGGAGCGCGCCATCATTGGCGTCACGGGCAACGACGGTAATCGACCGCCCGGTTCCGGTGCAATATTGGGCGAAGCGTTCCCAGTTGCCGAGGTGTGCGGTTAGGGCGATGATTCCGGTGCCTAGGCTTTCGGCGGCTTCCAAGTTCTCCGTCCCGGTGACCTCCACATTGTTCAGCACTTCCTGGTTCGACCGGATGCGGGTGCGGAAGAAGTCGCTGGCCAAGATGCCGAAGTGCCGGTACACGTTCCGGGCACCGTCATCCCACTCTTCGGGCGTCCACTCAGGGAAGGCGATCTTCAGGTTCGCGTGGGTTCGAATGCGGTGTTTTTTGTCGAGGCGATAGGCAATGAGGCCCCATTTTTCGCCGCGCCGTTCGGCTTCGGCGATGCTGCCCTTCTCGAAGTAGCGTTGCGTGACGCCAAACATCGAGAGCGAGACTTTGTCCACCAGGGCGCGTCGTCCCTCATTCATGGAGTTTGCTTCCGAGCCAGTTTCGCCATTCGTCATCGGGCTCAACCGAAACCCGGTGGCGGGCAATCACGACGTTGTAGCCGCCGATGTCGCTCCGATCCCGAAGTTTCACCCAGTCTTTGCCGGTGACGATCACGGGCAAGCCAGGGTTGAATCCTTCCCATAAATTACCCGCGACCAGCGGATCATGGTCGCCCAGACGCTTTGCTTGCATCAACTTCGCGTCGGGAAAATCCTCTTGCAGCGCGTCGATGAATTTTTCTGGCTGGCCCAGAGCACAAAGTAGCTGGTACTCGCCCGGCATCTCGACTGGCCCGCCAAGCGGCGACTCTAGCCGGGTTTTGCTTCGCACCACGCGGAACTCGCCGGGAAGCACGACCTCGGCCCGACGGCGGTTCCAGGGCCCCTCGCGGTAGGGTCCGGCCGGCAGACAGAACCGGTTTCGTGTGGGCGGGTCCAAGACAATGGAAAAGGATTTGGCGACGGGAAGATGCTGGAAGCCGTCGTCCATTACGAGGATTGCGTCCGGAAAATGCTCCTCGCACAGCTGCGCGGCAAGCACCCTTCGGCGACCGACAATGAGTGGCACCGACGGCAGTTCATCGCGGAACGCGGCCGGCTCATCGCCCCATTCCGCCGCCTCGAGTGGTCCCTCCGGCGCGACCGCCGCCGCCACCGAGTGCGGGCCACCGTAGCCGCTGGCCCCGATGACGACCCGGTGTCCCATTGCGATCAGCGTCTCGGCCAGGAAGAGCGTGAACGGCGTCTTCCCCGATCCCCCGACGACCAAGTTACCAACGCAGATGATCTGGCCCCGGCTTCGGTAAGGCTTCTTGAACCCGAAGCGGTAGATGGCAAGATATCCCTCCCAGCCGAGCGTGTAAAGCACCGAGATCGGCAACAGCGCGGCGCGGGCGAGGAATACCGACGCCGTACGACCGGTCCAGACCTCTTCAATGCGCACGGTCTATTGTAGAGCGTTCCCGGAAGCGGCATACTTTGCCTTGTGGCAACGCTCTTCACGCGCATTCGCACCGGCGAAATCCCAGGCGAAATCATCTTCGAAAACGAACACGTTTTCGCGATCCGAGACATCGTGCCGCAGGCTCCGGTGCACGTGCTGTTGATCCCGAAAGCCGAGATTCCGGGCGTGGCCGACGTCGAGGTTGAAGGTGATCACCGTCATCTGCTGAATGCGGCACGAGCCTTGGCCGAACAGCTTGGGCTAGAGAGCTACCGGCTGGTTATCAATCAAGGCGAGGCAGCGGGACAATCGGTGCCGCATCTACACATGCATCTCCTCTCCGGTCGGCCCCTCGCTTGGCCCCCCGGCTAGGTCCGGCTCCGGCCGCACGGCCAGAACCAGCAGAATCGCCGCCCAGAACCGGCCGTCCAGAAACAGGGAAGACGAGTTAAAGCTGGAGCCAATCGCGATGATGGCGAGTGCCGCCACCCAGCGAGCTTCGCCAATCTGGGAGAGTCGCCAAATTTTCACCGCCGCCCGAAGGAGGAGATAGAGCATCACGACACCGCCCACCACCCCAGCGGCGACGAACATCTCGACTAGCTGGTTGTGCGGGTAGATGCCGGTTCTTGGGTCGAGCGGCGAGGTTCCCGCAATCGGGTGATCGAGAAACAAGCCGACGGCCCGGCGTAGCACCGGAACCCGCCCAAATGCCTCATCAGATTCAATCGTCGCCCCGTTCGCCAGTCGCGCAAACATGTTGAACGGCGTGAAATTGATGGCGATGGCGTAGCCAACAAGACAGGCAACCGCCTGCTCGGCGGCTGCCCAAAGCCGGTCTTGCCAGGCAACCCCACGGCTCAGGGGCACAAGAATGAGGCAGAGGAGGATCCCGATGAAGAACGGGCCGCGCGAAGCCGTGAGGGCAATGAGGAACCAGCCTAGCCCCGAGAGGAGCAAGGGTCGCCAAGCCGCAAAGGCACGAAAAAGCATCGGCCGGCCGTTCTGCAAACGATCGAGCAGGCCGAACGCCGCGATGAGCGAAGCCGCCGACCCGATGACGATTGCGTTCACCCGGTCGGTGCCGAGCCTCGGCACATCCTTCAGCGCCGAGGGCAAAGATAAGGCGGCAAGCACAAACAGAGGAACCGACGCAAGGCACGACCAAAGAACCCAATTGCTTAGCATTGCGAGCCGTGAGCGAGAAATAGCCACGCCGAAGCCCACCGCCGGAACCGCAACGATTCCGAAGAACGCGGCCCAGTACCGCTCGGGCGGGACCATGCTCTGCGGATTGGGCACAATCACCATCATCGCCAGCCGATAGACCAAGAACGCCAACACGGTTATGATGGCGAGGGTTTCCCAGCGCGGCAAGGCCCAAGTGCGGTCCCTAATTACGAGCCAAGTTGCCCACAACGAAGCCACACAAACCGAGGCCCGGAACGCGTACGTAAACGGGGCCGGCAAACCGAGGAGTACTTCGGGTGCCGCAACGAGTATGTAGCCGGCCCCGAGATGAAGCCCCAGCAGAATGGTTACCCAGCGGGGCATCACAATTCAACTATCCTACACCCTCTGCCGGGAAGGAATTTGGGAGACTTTTGATGCCGGGTAAGGTTAGGGGGTGCCCGCTCGGCCCTACATCGAGTACCGCGACGTCCATGTCGTTTACTCCAATGGCGTAAAAGGCCTTGACGGCGTCTCCCTGCAAATTCAGCGCGGCGAGTTCGTATTCTTCGTCGGTGAAACTGGCGCGGGAAAGAGCACGCTCCTCAAGCTTCTTAGCCGCGAACAGCATCATTGCGAGGGCGAAGTCCGCCTCGATGGCCAAGAGCTGTCGGACTTCAGCGAGTACAACTTGCACCGCCTGCGCCGTCAGATGGGCGTGGCTCCGCAAGATTACGACCTGCTGCCCAACAAAACCGTTTGGGAGAACGTTGCCTACGCGCTTCGGGCAGTTGGACGGTCCCGGCGTGAAGTCTTCGACCGGGTGCCAAAGATTCTTTTACAAGTAAACGTCGCCCACCGCGCCGACGCGTTTCCCTCCCAGCTTTCGGGTGGTGAAAAACAGCGAGTCGTCATCGGCCGGGCCCTTATCAATGAGCCGCCCTTGCTCCTCGCCGACGAGCCGACTGGAAATCTCGACGCCGCCCAGTCGGAAGAAATCATGCGGCTGCTTGCCGATCTCAACGCCCGCGGGACGACCGTTCTCGTGGCCAGCCACGACCTCCCGACGATGGAAAAGTTTTCCAAGCGGATCGTCTGCCTAGAGCGAGGCAAAATCAAGGAGGATCTCGGTGGTTGATCGCATCGCCTTCATTTTCGTCGAAGCGCTTCAGGCGATGCGACGTAACGTGACGATGAGCATCGCCGCGATTTCGACGTGCGGACTGGCATTGTTCCTGCTTGGCGGAATCTCGCTCGTTTACGTCGCGCTCGACAGTTGGGGCCAGAGCCTTTCGGGCAAATTTGAGATGCGCGCCTATCTGAAAGATGGGGTCAAACCACCGGAGATTTCAAAAGTTGCCGGTGAAATCCGCAGCATGCCTGGAGTGAAAGCAGTCTTCTGGATTCCGCGCGATAAGGCGTGGGAACGCGAGAAAGTCAAATATCCCAAAGAAGTTTCGCAGGGCCTGGAAAACCCGTTGCCGGACGCGTTCAAGATCGTACTCTCGGATCTCAACCAGGCCGACGCCGTCGAGCAAAGCGTCCAGCGGTTGCCACAGATGGACCCGCAGAACCCGATCCAGTACCTGAAGGCCGAGCAGGAGTTGGTCGAGCAAAGCCGGAGCTTTTTGCGCTGGCTGGCCGGTTCCTTGGGGGCGCTGTTGCTTCTCACGGCGGGCGTCCTCATCTATAACGCCATCCGGATGACGGTGTTTTCGCGACGGAAAGAAGCCCGGATCATGCGCCTTGTCGGGGCTTCTCTCTTCACGGTCCGAGTGCCCTACATGATCGAGGGCACGCTGCATGGCCTGGCCGGCGGCGCGCTGGCTTGCTTCCTTTTGTGGGCATGCCAACTCTCGCTTCAGAATCGTCTGGAGGCATTTACGGCGCTTGGCCAGTTGCCGCCGTTCCCGGCGGGGGCGGCGTTTTTGGTGCTCGGCGGCATTGGGGCGCTCTACGGGTTTCTTGCCTCCTGGATCGCCCTTTGGGTGCCCATGAAATCATGAAACGGTGGGTTCTTTGGGCGGTGCTTTGGTTGTTCGCCGGGGTGACGCTTGCCGACCCTCCGGAGAAAGTCGGCACCCTGAAGGGTCGCTTGAAGAACGTTCGAAGCCAGAAGCAAAAGCTTCGCGCGGAACTGAAAGAGACGCGGGTGCAGACCCGAATCGTGAAGGAAGATGTAGCCACGTTAGAGGCTCGCATCGTTCGGGTTTCGCGGGAAGTTCGCGAGACAAACGAGGATCTCGCCGCCAGTCGCAAAGATCAGGCGCGTCTCGCCGCACAACTGAACGCAGGAACGGCGAAAAAGACCCGGATGTTGGCGGCGGTTCGCAATCGCCTACGCGTGATGTACGTTCAAAGCGGAGGCACATTCCTCTCGGTTCTGGCCGGCACGAAAGACGTGGGCGATTTGGTGACCCGCGCCAGCCTCATGCGCGACATCGCTCGGAAGGATCGAGAGCTGTTCAACGATTACTCGAAGGTCGTTCTGGAAATTGCCCGGGACAAGGCAGATGAAGACCGGGTGGTGTCGAAGATCGCCGACTTGCAGCGGTTCATGATGCGTAAGAACGCCGAACTGACCGAAGTAAAGGCGGACAAAGTCATCGCGTTGCGGCAACTCGCGGCGAAACAGGTTAGCCTGCAGGCCGAACTGCGGGCCTACGAGGCCGATGAGCGGGCCATCTCCGGCGAAATTGCGGCGTACTACCGACGGCTGGCCGCAATGCCGAAGAACGCACGGCGTCTGCCCAAGCGCTCCGGGCGGCTGCTTTGGCCGGTCGCCGGCCGCATCACGAGCGGGTTCGGCATGCGGTTCCATCCCATTCTGCGCGTTACTCGCCTGCACGCCGGGGTCGATTTTGGCGCCCCGACCGGCGCTCCCATCGTGGCCTCCGCAGACGGGATCGTCATCTCTTCCGGTATGGGGCGAGGTTACGGCAACCGCGTGATTTTGGATCACGGCGGGGGCCTCTCCACAACCTATGCCCACTGCTCGCGACTCTACGTCCGGGCGGGGCAGTTCGTACGTCGGGGCCAGACGATCGGAGCGGTAGGCGCTACCGGCCTTGCCACCGGTCCGCACCTGCACTTTGAGGTGCGCGTGAACGGGGTGCCGGTAAATCCTCGCGGCTACCTATAGATCGATATTTGGCGCATAATGGAGCAAGGCACCGAGGTGCTCATATCAACGGAGGTCAAGAAGCATGATGAACAAACCCACTGTCGTTCGATACCCGTCTTCCGATCTCATTCCGGTCGCGCGCTCCTAAAGCGTCTCGATTTCTGCCGGAAGCGAGGTCGTTCTGTCCTGCCTCGTTCCCAAAGAAAGACCGTTGAAGAACCAAATTTCAAACCAACTTCGCGCCCAACTGGCGCATCTCGAAGCTGATTCCTTGCGTCAACTCATCTCTCGCGCGCAGGCCATGCGCGACCGATCCGACAAGCGGCCAAAGGAACCCCTCGACACCTGGGTGCAACGCGCGCTGCGGCAGGAAGACCGCCGCCGCGAAGCCATCCAAGACACGCAGCTTGGCCAAGTCATCGGCACCTTCGGCAACACCTGCCGCGCGGAAGTCGACCGCAAGGTGTTTGACGTTGCCTTCGCGGGGAGCTTCTGCATCGTCGGCGACTGGATTCGCTTCGGCGAAAACAAGACCGGCGAGCAGCAAGTCGTCGAGGTTCTGCCGCGCCGAACCAAGCTCTCGCGACCCGACGTTGGTGGGGCCAACAAAGAGAAGCTGATCGTGGCGAACGTAGACCGCGTTGTCATCGTCGTTTCGGTGGTTTCGCCGCCGTTGCACCCCCGCCTCATCGATCGGTACCTCGTGGCGATTCAGCAGGGCGGCGCAAAACCGCTGCTCTGCGTGAACAAGATCGATCTGCTCGAGGATCGTTCGGAGCTCGACGTTCTGGAGCCGTACCGGCTCGCCGGAGTCGAGATCATCGTGCTTTCGACCCGAACGCAGGAGGGCACGGCCCAATTGCGGGAGGCGCTGACCGGCCAAACCTGCGTGTTTGTCGGCCACAGCGGCGTCGGAAAGTCGAGCCTCGTAAACGCCCTCTTGGCAAAGCCGACCCAGGAGGTTCGGGGCGTCAGCGAGGGGTATGGGCGCGGTCGGCACACGACGACTGCCTCATCGCTGCATCACTTGGGCGACGAAACCGTGCTGATTGATACGCCCGGGATTCGTAGCTTTGGCATTCAGGACCTGGAAGCCACCGAAATTGGCGGCTACTTCCCCGAATTCGCCAAGTTCGCTTGCCGGTTCAACGATTGCCAGCACATCGCCGAGCCGGGCTGCGGGGTTCAGCAGGCCGTCATCGACGGCGAACTCGACCCCACCCGGTACGACACCTACCGACGCCTTCACGCCGAGCTTGGCTAGGCCAACCTGGGTTAGGCGGCGGTCGGGACGGCGACGGCAGAAGGCAGCAACCCGAAGAGATCCTTCGGGTTGCTCATCTCGGGCACGAGGTCAATGGACCGTCCAAATCCGTGCTCCTTCGCGAGATCGTTGATGTAGCGCAGGGTCGAAAAGTCCTCCATCGCGAACCCAACCGAGTCGAAAACGGTGATCTCGTCGTCAATGGCCCGGCCTGGTTTCTGGCCGGAGAGCACTTCCCAAAGTTCGATGACGGGAAAGTCCGGCGGCATCTGTTGGAGGTCGCCCTCGATGCGCGACTGCGGTTCGTACTCGACGACGACGCGGGCATCTGCCAGAATCGCGGCTTCGATTTCCGTTTTGCCGGGGCAGTCTCCGCCGACGCCGTTGATGTGGACGCCCGACGTGACCATGTCGCGGGTTAGGATCGTGGCCAGGGCCTTATCGGCAGTGACGGTCGTAATGATATCGGCACCTTGCACGGCCTCGCGCGTCGAAGCGCACCGAACGAGGTGAATGCCCTCGGCGCCGGCTAGATTCCGCTCCAACTTCGCGGTTGCCATCGGATCGACGTCAAAAATTCGAAACTCCCGGATTCCCAGCAAGCGGGAGAACGCCAGAATTTGGAACTCGGACTGCGCGCCGTTGCCGATGATCGCCATCACCTTCGAATCTGGTCGTGCCATCACGGAAGCGGCCAGAGCCGATGTCGCAGCGGTCCGGATTGCGGTGGCGATCGTCATTTCCGATAGCAGCACTGGAAAACCAGTCGCCACTTCGGCAAGCACGCCAAACGCCATGACGGTGCTGAGGCCGTGCTGGGCGTTTTTCGGATGGCCGTTGACGTACTTGAACCCGTAGAGGGTCTCGTCGGAGGCCGGCATCAGCTCGATGACGCCGTCGGCCGAGTGGTTTGCCACCCGCGGACATTTCTCGAACTCATCCCACCGAAGGTAATCGGCGCGGATGTAACCGGCCAGTTCCTCCAGCATCTTCGGCAGTCCCACCACCGAAACCAGCCGTGCCATTTCCGAAACGTCCACGTATCGCGTCATGTTTATGCCTTCTCGACGAGCTTTGCCTTCACCGCTTTCATCGCGGCTTCCGTTCGGCTGTTCACTTGGAGTGCTTTGAGGATGTTCGAGACGTGGTTTTTGACCGTCTTCTCGGCGATGGAGAGCTTTGTGGCAATCTCCTTGTTTCGGAGGCCCTGGGCAACGAGGTCCAGAATTTCTTGCTCCCGATCACTGAGGACAAACAGCTCCGTGTCGTCGATCTCGTCTTCCTCTCGCACGCGCCGGAAGTCCTCAAGCACCTTGCTGGCGATCTTCGGCGTGATCTTGGCCTCGCCGCGCTCGGCGAGCCGGATGGCTTCGATGACGTCTTGCGGCGTCGACGTCTTCAGCAGGTAGCCAAGGGCACCCGCACGGAACGCTTCGTAGACCGTGTCGTCGTCCTCTTTCACCGTGAGGATGACGATGGCGACGCCTTTCTCCTGGCGGAGCAATCGGCGCGTGAGCTCGATTCCGCTCAGACGCGGCATGTTGATATCCGTCAGCAGGACGTCGGGCGGATCGGCGAGGCAGACGTCGAGGGCTTCTTGACCGTCTTTGCAGACGCTGAGGACTTCGCATTCGGGTGCGAGGGCGAGCGTCCGTTCGAGTGCTTTTCGGTAGGCGGATTCATCATCAGCGACGACAACTCGAATGGTCTGCGACATTTCAAGATTATAGCCTCTCGGGGCGTTTCCGGCCTAGCCCGCAGGGCTGTAGTCGGCGGCTCCGTGCCGTCGCTCCCGATGTGCAAATGCCCAGCCACAGCGGCTGGGCTACACGCTTCGCGTAGGGTTGGGCGACCCCATCCAAGCGGAACCATCACAGAACTCGCGCATAATGGCAGGACGGTGGCCGTCCTAGAAGTTCGTGACCTCGAAGTGAGTTTTGGGCCTACGCGGATCCTGCGCGGGGTCAGCTTTGACCTGAACGCCGGCGAGACCCTCGGCGTCGTCGGCGAATCCGGCTGCGGAAAATCGATGACCGGGTTCGCCGTGATGGGCATGCTCCAGCCGCCCGGCCGAATCTCCGGCGGAAGCATCAAGCTCGAAGGCCGCGAGATCGCCAACCTCCCGGAGCGCGAATTCCGCTCGATTCGTGGCGAACAGATCGGCCTCGTGATGCAGGACCCGTTCACCAGCCTGAACCCGATGATGCGGATTGGCGACCAAATCGCCGAGGTCTACCGCCTGCACCACGGCGTTCCTAAGGCAAAAGCCCGCCAACAAGCCGTCGAAATGCTGGAGAAGGTCGGTGTCCCGGGGCCGGAAGCCAGCGCTCGCAAGTACCCGCATCAGATGAGCGGCGGCCAACGCCAGCGCGTCGTCATCGCCATGGCCTTCGCATGCAAGCCGAAGGTGCTCATCGCCGACGAGCCGACGACCGCCCTCGACGTGACTCTGCAAGCCCAGATTCTACGGCTCCTCCGTGAATTGCAGGAGCAGGAAGGCACGGCGGTCATGCTGATTTCACACGACATCGGGGCCATCGCTTCCATCTCCAAGCGGATCGCGGTGTTCTACGCCGGAAAGATTGTCGAGACCGGACCGGCCGATCTGTTGCTAGGCAGGCCAGCGATGCCGTACACCCGGGCACTTCTCAACGCCCTGCCGCAACCCGGACGAACGCGCTTGGAAGCGATTTTTGGCCAACCGCCCGACTTCGCGAAGCTCTCGCCGGGATGCTCCTTCGCGCCGCGATGCCCGTTTAAGGTGGATGCTTGCGGCCAAGAACCCGCGTTGCGCGCGGTCGAAGCCGAGCACGAATCGGCATGCTGGCGGGCCGAGGAAGTCTTTGGCGGACTGACCGCCGAGCCGGTGGCCTGATGCTACGACCGCCAATTCTTAGCCCCGGCGCGGCTTTGCGCGCGCAAATGGCCCAAGGCTCCGTGCTTCTGCCGGGCGTTTTCAATGGAATAAGCGCCCTCTCCGCGTACCGCGCCGGCGCGACCGCGCTCTATGTTTCTGGCGCGGGAGTCACCAACGCCAGCCTTGGCGTGCCGGATATCGCCCTCGCGAACGCGACCGAGTTCGCGGCGGCAAGTGCGGCCATCTGCCAAGTGGTCCCGGTTCCGGTGATCGCCGACGCCGACACCGGTTTTGGCGAAGTCTGGAACGTCGCGCGAACCGTCATCGAAATGGAGCGCACCGGTCTGGCCGGAATCCACCTGGAGGACCAAGTCAGCCCGAAACGCTGCGGGCACCTCGACGGCAAAGGCGTCATCGAAGTAGGCCACATGGCGCAAAAAGTCCGGGCGGCCGTGGAAGCCAAGCGCGACCCTAGCTTCCTGATCATTGCGCGGACGGACGCGCGCGGAATCGAAGGAATCGACGTCGCGATCGACCGGGCAAACGCCTACGTCGATGCCGGAGCCGACGTCATTTTCGCGGAGGGACTAACCAGCGAGGACGAGTTCGCCCGGTTTCGCGACCGCGTCCGGGTTCCGTTGCTGGCGAACATGACCGAGTTCGGCAAAACGCCGCTCATCCCGTTCTCGCGGTTCGAGCAACTCGGCTACGAGCTCGTGATCTTCCCGATGACCGGCTTCCGCGTGATGCTGAAAGCCCTCGATGAGGCGTTCGGTGAGCTCATCCAAACCGGAACCCAAGCCGGCTTCCTCGACCGCATGCGCACGCGAACCGAGCTTTACGCCACGCTCGATTACGACGAGTACCAGGCCCGCGACGCCTCGTACGGCGGCGCGAAAGTCTAGTTCAGCCGGTGTTTCTTGCCGCGAATTCGGTGGGAGACAACCTTCCCGTCCTTCCAGGAGACGTCGACGGTTACCCCGCCGCGGGCGGGTAATCCCCTCACAGAACCCTCGCTCGCCCATGCGGTGGGCAGAGCCGGCAGAAGGCGAACCTCGCCGTTCGCACTCTGCACCAGCAGCTCGGCGATGCCCGCCGCCGCGCCAAAGTTGCCGTCGATTTGGAACGGCGGATGCGCATCGAACAGGTTCGGATAGGTTCCACCGCCGTTCGAATAGTTGAATCCGCTACCGCCAACCGGCTCCAGCAACCGCATCAGCAGCTTGTGGGCCCGGTCGCCGTCGCGGAGCCGTGCCCAGAAGCAAACTTTCCACGCCAGCGACCAGCCGGTGCCGTCATCGCCCCGTCGTTCCAGGGTCTTGCGGGCGGCGGCGGCTAGTTCCGGCGTTGTTTCGGGCGAAATTTCGTTGGCCGGATGCAATGCGTAGAGGTGCGAAACGTGCCGGTGCTTTGGCTCGGCTTCGTCGTAGTCTTGCAGCCATTCCATCAATTGGCCGTGCTTGCCAATTTGCAGCGGGGCGATCCGCGCCCGTTCCTCGGCGAGCTTCGCGGCGAAGTCACTATCGACGCCAAGAATATTCGCGGCCGAGATCACATTGGAGAAAATCTCTCGCACCAAGCTGCTGTCCATCGATGGCCCCATGCAGGTGCTGAGCGGCCCAGAAACCGGGTCGATGTATTCGTTCTCGGGCGAGTTGCTTGGCGCGGTGACTCGCCAACCGTGGGTCGGCTCCGTGATCAGCGAATCCAAGAAGAACTGCGCGGCCCCCTTCATGACCGGGTAGTCCTGCCGGAGGGCGTTCAGGTCGCCGGTGAAGGCATAGTGATCCCAAAGGTGGGCGCAGAGCCAGGCACCGGCGGTACACGTCGAGCCCCAGTTGGCGCCTTCGCCGGGCGAAGTAAATCCCCATGGGTTCGAGATGGTGTGCGCCACCCAGCCATCGGCAGCATAGTAGGCGCGGGCCGTCTTTTGGCCGTTCGGCACCAATCCGGCGATGAACCGCCGCAGGGGCTGGGCGCAATCCGAAAGGCCGCCAACTTCGGCTAGCCAGTAGTTCATCTGCAGGTTGATGTTGAGGTGGAAGTCGCCGTTCCAGGGGGTTTGAAGGGTGTCCGCCCAGAGTCCCTGCAGGTTCGCGGGCAGTGGGCTGTCGGGCCGCGAGCTGCTGATGAGCAGGTACCGGCCAAAGTTGAAGTAGAGCGCGGCGAGGCTTGGGTCGGGCACGCCGGTTCGCTTTTGTTCAATCAGCCTCTCCAGGGTGGGCAGTTGCGAGTGCGGGCCGTTCGGTAGCTTCAGGGTCACCCGCCGGAAGAATCGGCGGTAGTCGCGGACGTGGGCTGACTTCAGTTCGGCATAGGTCTTTTTGACCGCCTCATCGAGGCGATCCCGGGTGTCCGCTGAAGGGTCTTTGCCCTCGAAGGTTGTGCCGGTGGCAACCAACAGGGTCGCTTCGTTCGCACCTTGCACCACGATTACGCCGCGGTCCTGCGAGACCGTGCCACCCTTCGCGAGAACGCGTAGCCGCCCAAAGAATCCGACGCCGGGCACTTCACCCACACCCGATTCCAAAGAACCGAAAATCGTTGCGTCGCCGCCTGCGGCGCCAACCGTCGCCCGCTCCTCCCGGCTGAGACGCGCCCGGAAGGAAACCCGGCCCTTGCGGCTCGCGGTGAATCGGTACACCGTCACCCCCGCCGGAGCCGAGACGAACGCCTCCCGTCGAAACTTCACGCCGTCCTGCACGTAACTCACCGTCGTCACCGCCTCGTCTAGCTTCAAAACCCGGCGGTATTCCGCGAATTCGCCGCCGAGCGACGAAATATGCAGATCGCCAAAGGTTTGGAACGAGCCGAAAGGCACGGATTTCCCGTTCCCGGAACCCGACCCCGCGCCCGCACAGATGAAGTTCGACTGGAGCAGATTCTGCGCCTCGGCGTTCTTCCCGGCTACCAACAGTCGCCGGATTTCGGGCAAAACTTTGTAGGCATCTGGTCGATCGGCGTCCTGCGGCGACCCTGACCACATCGTCGACTCGTTGAGTACGACACGCTCTTCGTTGACGCCGCCAAAGATCATTGCGCCGCTACGGCCGTTGCCCAACGGCGACGCTTCGATGAATTTCGTGGCCGGGGTGGTGGCCCAAATAGCCAGCGATGGTGGCGGCAGCGGCAAGATCGGCATGCCCCATTCTATCAAGAACGAATTCTGCATGGGACGGCCGCCGATGGAGTTAAACTTGAATCCATCCATGCGAAGATTCCCGGCGTTTGCCTTTTGCGTTGCCGCGCTCGTTCTCCCCAGCCTTGCCGTGGCGCAAGAGCGGCTGCGAGACCAAATCTATCTGAAAGAAGGCGGCGCGGCATTCACGCTCGATGTCTTCAAGCCCAAGAATCCAAACGGCGGGGCTGTCATTTGGTTCGTTAGCGGCGGCTGGTTCTCGAAGCACGAAGACATTAACGATGGCTTGGCGTTGGCACTGAACCAGACCGGCCTTACCGTCATCCAAGTGGTACACGGAAGCCAACCACGCTACATCATCCCGGAGATCGTGAGTCAAGTCCGACGCGCCGTGCGATTCGTGCGAACGAACGCCGCGTCCTACGGCATCGATGAAAAGCGAATCGCGGTCTCTGGCGCGAGTGCGGGCGGACATCTCTCGCTGATGGTCGCGGGCCTCGGCGACGACGGCAACCCGAACGCGAAGGACCCGGTCGAACGTGCCAGCAGCCGTGTGGCGGCGGCGGCGGTTTTCTTCCCCCCAACCGACTTTGTGAATTACGGCGCGAAGGGCAACATGCCGGCCGACGGATCGGACCCGAAGATGACACCGTTTCTTCCCGCGTTCGGACCGATTAAGGGCCTGACCCCCGACCAGTTGAAGGCCAAAGCCGCGGAACTTTCCCCGATCACGAACGTGAAGAAGGGTTTTCCGTCGGTGCTGCTGATTCACGGCGACAAAGACAGTCTTGTCCCTCTGCAACAGTCAGAGATATTCGACAAAGCCGTCGGCGAAGTCGGCTCCGTCCACCAACTCATCGTGATCCCCGGCGGCGGCCACGATCCATCCACCGTCCTGCCCGGTCTTCCCCGCATGGTGGCCTGGCTCATCCAGCAGATTGGACGGGCAAAATGAACGGTCTAGCCGACCCGATTTTTGCGGTGGTAGAATCCACCGACGTAGTCAACGAGGAAAACGCATGAGCTCAAGCCCGGTTTCATATCCCTACAGTCCTGGTCTTGAAGGCGTTCCTGCCGGCACCAGCAAGATCAGCGAAATTGATAGCGATCGTAGCAGTCTTCAGTACCGCGGCTACGATGTGCACGATTTGGCCGAGCACGGTTCGTTTGAAGAGACGGCCTACCTGCTGATCCACGAAAAGCTGCCGAATGCGACGGAACTCGCCGACTTCCGCTCGTTGCTCGGCGCGGAGCGCCAGGTTCCCGACGCCGTCTACGCCGCTATCGCCGCCATGCCAAAGGACGCGCATCCGATGGACAGCATCCGAACCGCGTTCTCGGTTTTGGCCGCCTTCGACCCGGACTACCGGATCCCTAGCACCGACCACGAGGCGAACCTGCGCAAAGCCGTTCGCATCGTTGCAAAGGCGGGCACGATGGTGGCCAACGGCCACCGCATCCGACAGGGACTGGACCCGATTGCTCCGGATCCGTCGCACTCGACCGCCGAGAACCTGCTTCACCTCATGACCGGCGAGGCCCCCATCGCCAAGACGGTTCAGGTGATGGACGCGAGCCTGACGCTTTACGCCGAGCACGGATTCAACGCCAGCACGTTTGCAAACCGAGTTTGCGTTGCGACCTTAAGTGACCTGTACAGCGGCGTTGTCACCGGTATTTCGACTCTGCGCGGACCCCTTCACGGCGGCGCGAACGAAGAAGCCATGCGCATGATCCTAGAGATCGGCGAACCCGAGAACGCGCAGGCTTGGATCGACGACGCCCTTCTTCACAAGAAGAAGATCATGGGATTTGGCCATCGCGAATACAAGAAGAGCGACAGCCGCGCCATGTACATGTCAAAGGTAGCCAAGGAGCTCGGCATCGAAAGCGGGAACTCGAAGTTTGGCAAGATTGCCGACATCTTGGAAACCACGATGCTAGAGCGGAAGAACATCCACCCGAACGTGGACTTCCCGGCCGCCTACGCTTACTACTTGCTGGGCATTCCCATCGACCTCTACACGCCAATCTTCGTGGTCGCGCGGGTTGCAGGCTATACGGCGCATGCCATCGAGCAGCTGCAGAACAACCGCCTCATTCGGCCGAAGGCCATCTACGACGGCGACGCGAACCTGACCTACGTTCCGCTCGCCGAGCGACCGTAATTATTCGACGGTAAAGGTCCAGGTTTTCTTCTGGACCGACCCGTCTTCGAACGTAAGAGACGCCTCGGCGGTGTATTTCTTCTTCGATTTGAGCGGTTCTTCAGGAATGATGAACACTTCGCGCCGGATGTAGCGGTCGTTGAGCGGCGTGTTGATGAACGCCGGAACATCCTGGCCGTTCAGCTTTAGCGATCCGCTGGCGGCGGTCACTTGCATCTCGATTCCCGCCGCGCTCATTACGATGGGGTAGCCGACTTCACGCGGCTCTTCACCGTGGACCGTCAGCGGGTTGGGTTGCTCTTCTCCGGGCCAACTTCCCGGAACCTTCGTCTCGCCATCGCCGGGCGAAACCACGACTTCGGTGACCTTTCCATAGCCAAATAGCACGATGGTTCGGCCCGCCTTACGCCCGACGCCAACCGGAACCGGCCCGGCGCGAAGGAACGGCACACGGTGGTACGGCGCGTCGTAAAGGTCCTGGAACGCCGCGTCCAACGTGTCTCCGCCGTCGGAGATTCCCTCGGCAGCGGGGAAAATGTAGCCGTACGCCCGCATTCTCTCGTTCGGGTCCTTCCCGAAAAAGCCCGGCTTGCCCGGGGTTTGTTGGTGCGAGCTCAGGTCGTTCGTCTCAAGATAGTCGGCGTGCCGCTGCGCCACGAACGCCAGCGTCTTCTCCATCTCGAAAGGTGGCAGCCCGAGGCGGACGCGGTAACGGTTGGCGACCTGAAGGCCCTTCATCTGCTCGGCGTTTGGCCCTGGCAAGTCCATAACGGCATTTGGGGAGACGTTGACGTCCCAGTTTTTTCGGAAGACGATTCCACGGCCGTAGGTTGCCGCAACTTCGATTTTGTAGGGACCCGGGGCAAGTGCGCCCGGCGGCGTGTACGAAATGGTTTGGTTCGCCTCGTCGTAGGCACCTTCGAACGCCTCACCGTTGATCTTAAACTCCGCGCTTCGGAACTTGAGGGTCGGGCCGGTGACAATGCGGATCGCGAAGGTGGTTCGGGCGACCTGGAGCGTCCCGTATGGGCCATAAAAGCCGATAGATGCCCTTGCGACCGTTTGATATCCAGAGTGGGCGACGCCTGCCGAAAGCAGGACACCCATCGCAACTATCCGACCAAGCACATGCATATCAACTCTGAAGTCAAGGCGACTGGCCTAAAAAGTATACATCAGGGACCCCGGGGAACTCCCCCACGTTGACGGCACGTCAAAGTATCGTAGTTCGCCTACCTCTCGAAGAACCTATACTGTTGATTCGTGTCATCCTGCGCTCGAAAAGCCGCAGGGCGCAAGAAATTCCGTCGAAATCGCAACGTCTATGAGCGCACCTCCCAGCACCCTTGGGCAATATCAGATCATCCGCGAAATCGCGCGGTCGAACGATATTGTTTACGAGGCCTACGACCCGACCATGAACCGGCGGGTCGCGGTGAAAGAGCTGGTGATGCCGGGCGGCGCGACCGCGCAGCAGCAGGACGAACGGATCCAGAGATTCAAACGCGAGGCGCAGGCAGCCGGAACCCTGAACCACCCGAACATCATGACGGTGTACTCGTTTGCCGAGGACGCCGGGCGCTCGTTCATGGCGATGGAGTTTCTGGATGGCCACAACCTCCGGAACGAGATCGACACGAAGGGCTTTCTCACCCTGGACCGGGCTTGCGAAATCGCAATCGACATTCTGGCCGGACTTGGACACGCGCACTCCAAAGGCGTCATCCACCGCGACATCAAGCCGGATAACATTCAGTTGCTCAGCAACGGCTCGGTAAAGATCACCGACTTCGGGATTGCGCGATTGACGTTTCAGCCGAACTTAACGCTGGACGGCCAGGTGTTCGGGACGCCCAGCTACATGTCGCCCGAGCAGGTCGTGGGCCGCGACATCGACGCGCGCAGCGACCTTTTCAGCGTCGGCACGCTGCTTTACGAAATGATGACCGGCCAGAAGCCGTTCTCGGGCGACAGCGTAGTGGCGATTACCTACGCGATCATGAACAACGAGCCGGTGCAGCCGGCGCAGATTCCCTGGCGCGTATGGGAAGTCATCTACCGGTCGCTGGATAAGTCGCCGGTCGGCCGATACGCCAGCGCCGAAGCCATGTCACAGGCGCTGAGCGATGCAGTGAACGCGCAGACTTCGCCGGCGCCCGATCCGGTCGCCTCTCCCTATGGCTACAGCGTTCCGCCGCCCGCTGCGGGTGCCCCGCCGATCATCAACCCGTACGGTTCGCCTCCGCCGCCTGCCGCCGGAGGCGTGAGCTACGCACCCTATAACCCGTACGGCAACCCTAGCCCGAGCCCCTATAGTTTTTCTGGGCAAAACCAATATCAGCAGCCCTACGGTGGGCCTTCGATGCCGCCACCCGGCACTCCGCCGGCCTATTTTCCGCCGCCTCCGCGCCGCCCGCTGCTGAAGCCGGAAACCGAAGAGTTCCTGAAAAAGCTGCTTCTCTACGTCATCGTCATCGGCTCGTTGTTGGCTTTGCTGGTGGTCGGGCTTTCGTCGCTGGCCGAGTATGTGCAGCGCGTGAACGCGGAGCGACAGGATCAGCAACTGCGCCAGGATGAACTCGCCACCGACTCGCGCGTACCGGTAAACGAGCGGATTCAGCGGCTAGAAGACTTCCGGGGCAAGCTGCAAAGTCCGGCGAAGATCACGGAGGCGAACCGGCGACTCGCCGCCCTTTACGAAGAAGAAGGACAGAGTTATCTTGCGGCGGGCAAGTTTGCCATGGCCGAGAATTCGTTTAAGAACGCCACGACGCTGGACCCGTACGACCCGGCGCTGTACACCGACTTGGCTTCGCTTTACGAACAGCAAGCGCAGGCGGAGTCGGACAAGATGCAGCGCGCGACCCTGTGGATGCAGGCCGGCGAAAACTGGCAAACCGCCGCAAATAAAGAGATAAATTCGGTTCGCCGCAAACAGTTTGAGACGCAAACGGCGTTAAATTACTATAACTATGCGAACGACGTTACTTCGGTTGGGGATGCATCCTTGCGCTCCGAAGCCCGGCAAGCCCTCTACGAAGCGCGCCGAAATGCACCTTCTGGGAGCGACCTCGCGGTGAAGATCGACGCCCTGCTAGCGAACATCCGCTAGATTCCTGCCGCCGCGCCACCATCCACCAACAGGCTTTGGCCTGTGATGTACGACGCCGGTTGTCCGCAAAGGAACGCGACCGCCGCCGCAATTTCCTCGGGCTCGGCAAGCCGCTTGAGCGGAAGCAAATCCGCCTGATTCTGAAGCGCCTGCTCGACCGAGATCTTCTCCCGCTCGGCGCGAACCTCGGCCAGGTGCGTCTGTCGATCCGTCCGGGTGTGGCCCGGAAGAACGGCGTTCACCGTGATGCCTCCGGCGGCGACTTCCAACGCCTGCAAACGCGTGAGGGCAACTAGCCCGGCCCGCAACGTGCTGGAAATCGGCAGAATCGGGTTCGGATCGCGCGCCAGAAGCGACGTGATGTGGACGATTCGGCCCCAGCCGGAAGCCAGCATCCCGGGGGTAACGAGCCGCGAAAGCCGAACTACGTTCATCAGCGTCGATTCGACGCCTTCTTGCCACTGCTCATCGGTCATGTCGCCCAGCATTCCGGCGGGCGGGCCGCCGGTGTTCGTGACCAAGATATCGGGCGTGCCCAGGTCGGCCTGAGTCTGCTCCAGCCACCAGGCCAGGTCGTCGGCATTCTTAACATCGACCACGTACGACCGCGTGTCGCCGCCGATGGCATCGGTCGCCTGCTCCAGGGTTTCCTCGTTCCGGGCGCAGATCGATACGAGGCAACCTTCTTGCGCAAGAAGGCCCGCAACCGCAAAGCCGATTCCTTTGCTGGCGGCCGCCACCATGGCGATTTTTCCGGTGAGTCCGAGGTCCATACCTCGGATTGTAGCGTACGCCCGGTTACCGGTTCGACGGCGCGGACTCGGGGATCCGCTTTTCGCCGGGGTAAATCGCCGGAACCGGCCGCATCACGTGCCGGCGTTCCGGCGTCAACCGCGCAAACAGCTCGTCCGAAACCTGGTAGCCGTAGCGCGTCGTTGCCCAGCTCGGGCCATAACGGAAGATCGTGATGCGGCGTTCGCCGTCGGTTCGGGTGCGGCTCGATCCGCCGTGCATGATGGCATCGACGAACAGCAGCACGTCGCCGGCCTGCATCAGAACCGGAATCGCGCCCGGCAAGGCGTCCATGCGGTCGCCCTTGCCGTAGTCGCCGGCCAGCGGGTGATGGAAGTTGCTCTTGTGGCTACCGGGAACGACCATCGTCGGGCCGTCCTCGGGTCCGATGTCCGTGTAGGCGACGATGATGTTCACTTGGCCGCAGCGGAACTGCCCATGCTCGTACTTGTATTGGCATCGAACCGGCACGCCGAACCCGCCGGAGTGCACCGGATGGTGCCCGCCGCTCCGCCGGATGCTGGCGATGTTTTCGTCGATGAACACGCCCTCGACGTAGCTGCGCTCCTCGCCGCAGTAGTGCCGCACGTGGTCGATCCAACCCGGGTGGTCGATCAGCTCCTCGAAGCTCGGGTCGAACTCGATGCAGTTGTGCAGCTCGTAGCCGGTGTCGCTCGTGTAGTCGCGCCGCTGGGAATTGCCGACCCACTCGCCGGTTTCGATGTCCGGCAGGCGGTCGAAGGCCGCGTTGATGCGCGCCAGCAGGTCCGGCTGAACCACCCCGCGCAGGATGAGGTAGCCGTTGAGGTCGAAGAAGAAATCGTCCAGCGCAGTGGGCCCCGTTGCCATGACCCATTTTGCCCTATCGGTAAAATGAATGGGTACCGGGAGACGTGGTAGAGCGGTTGATTGCACCTGTCTTGAAAACAGGAGGCCCGCAAGGGCTCAGGGGTTCGAATCCCCTCGTCTCCTCCAGGGTTTCTAGAAATCTAGTGGCCGATCTGCAAAGTCGGAGCATAATTTGAGTGCGCCGTCACGACAAATTTTCACTAGGCAGACATGACACTTTCATTGATTTCATCTGCGATCGCGGCCATCGTGGGAAACACAAATACGCTCGGACACGACAGCGGCGTGGTGCACCAGAAAGACCCTTTCGCTCCAAGGACATGCTGATCAAAAACTTTAGACTGGTAGTTCCTGTGGTAACGCTGGCATTGACGCTGGCCGGTTGTGACCCGGACTGGGTTCGGCCGCCTCAGACAATGATCATTATCGTACCAACGGGCTTCACCGGAGTCATTAGGATAGAAGAGGATCGAAAGGGAGGTTTACAACTTCCCAACGAACGCACATTGGAATTACACGTTCCAAGTTCAGGCCTCTTAAAGCTGAAGGACTCTAGTCTGCTTTTTGATCAATCTGTGAAGCCTCCCGTTGCTTACAGAAGAATGAAGTTTCTTTGGGCAGATGGTTCCGAAATTCCATCCTATTCTACTGGCCGCGATCTCGAAATCACGGAACACTCGTTCGCCCAAACCGAAACGTCGTTCGAGGTTTACGTTGGAATCAAGAAAGGGGTGGAAAAGGCGACAAGTGACCGCTTGCGGAAGCAAAGCAGGGTAGTTTCACCGTGAACAGGCATGATTCGGAGGTTGCTTTAATCCATGAGCCGAACTCGCGACGGCATAGAGCTCAGTTCTGGCAGCTGACGTTACGGGGAGGTCCGGTGATCACGACCCTGGGTTGGAACGAATCGGAATACCTTCAGGAGCGATCTTAAGATGCCAACCAAGACTTACTTTTCGCTGGCGGGGGAGATCATTGGCCAAATTGCGAACAAGGCATTCGACAAATAGCATATTTTTTATTTTTTAGCAATGAGCGCCAGATCGATGCTCGCTGTTTCCAGACAATCTTGAGCAAACCCGACCGTCGGATTATTCGTCTAATCAAGTGGAACCCAAATGACGATCACACCGGCAACCTTCATTTTCGTCTCCTTGGTTCTCCAAGTTCCGGCGGGGGAGCAAATGACAGCCGACCCTAAGCTCTCCGCACGGCAGCTTAAGGTTGCTAATCTCGTTGAGAAACTGCAGCTTGGCTCATCCGAATACAATCACGGATGGCCTGCGACCTCTACGAAGCGCGGGCTTCCGCAACTGATTCAAGTCGCTCTCGAACCAGACCTGGAAATCATCCGTGAGGCGGTTGTCACCCATCAAGGTGAGAACCGCAACAAGGATCGCAGCTACTTGCGTCTGCTTTTACCACTACTGTTCGAAGACTTATCTCGAAAGCCTAAGGAAGAGTTTCTCCGACCGCTCAGAGTCGAGAACGGAGAAGTTACGATCCCGGAGGGATATGGGCTTTCTGGTAAATCGTACGAATTCCTTCCAACCTTTGATCGGTGGCGCAAGTACTACCCGAGAAGGGACCTCAAGAAGTTTCTGGAACAGGTCAAGCAAGGTGCGACCAAAAAAGCAGGCTCAGGGTGAGGGAGTCTTTCGACATGGACGGGAACCTAAGCAAGGTCGCTTCCGGTGGACCGACCGTCACCATGTCGTACGATAAAGAGAATCGTCTGATAAATCACCGGGAGGGATCGGCCGTTACGACGTACACTTACGATGGAGATGGCTTGAAACGCTCGGAGCGAACCGGAGTAGCCATCACGACCCTGGTGTGGAACGGATCGGAATACCTTCAGGAGCGTTCTTAAAATGCCAACCAAGACCTACTATTCGGTGGCGGGGGAGATCATTGGCTAAATCGCGAACGGGGTTTCCGACAAATGACATATTTTTTAGCAATGAGCGCCAGATTGATGCTCGCTGTTTCCACACAATCCTGAGCAAACCCGACCGTCGGTTTATTCGTCTAATCAAGTGGAACCCAAATGACGATCGCACAGGCAGCCTTCATCTTCGTCTCCTTGGTTCTCCAAGCTCCGGCCGGCGACCAATTGACAGCCGTCCCTCAGCTCTCCTCCGACCAGCTTAAGGTTGCGAGTCTCGTGGAGAAGTTGCAAAGTGGCACGGTCGATTTCCGGGAGGGATCGTGGGTGACGACGACGACGAAACGCGGGCTTCCGCAACTTATTCAAGTCGCTCTGGAACCGGACTTGGACATCATCCGACTGGCGCTTGCAACCCGCTTAGACCAGGACGCGAATACGGATCAATATTACTTGAGTCTGCTTTTGCCATTAATTTTCGAGGATTTATCTCGAAAACCTAAGGAAGAGTTTCTTTACCCCCTCCGGATCGACGACGGAGAACTTGTGATACCAGGGGGATATGGGTTTGGAGGCAAAGCGGCTGACCCTCTTCCAACCTTTGACCGGTGGCGTAAGTTCTATCCGAGAAGGGACCTCAAGAAGTTTCTGGAACAGGTCAAGCAAGGTGCGACCAAAAAAGCAGGCTCAGGGTGAGGGAGTCTTTCGACATGGACGGGAACCTAAGCAAGGTTGCTTCTGGTGGACCGACCGTCACCATGTCGTACGATAAGGAGAATCGTTTGATAAATCACTTGGAGGGTTCAGCCATTACGACGTACACGTACGATGGCGATGGCTTGAAACGCTCGGAGCGAACCGGAGTCGCCATCACGACCCTGGTGTGGAACGGATCGGAATACCTTCAGGAGCGTGCTTAAAATGCCAACCAAGACCTACTATTCGGTGGCGGGAGAGATCATTGCCGAAGAGACGGGTGGAGTTCGCACGGACTACATCACCGATGCTCTGGGCTCAATCGTGGGAACGGTGGATTCTAACCAGGCGGTTCAGAACGCGTTCCGGTACCAGCCGTTCGAACCGTCCCGGAGAATTCTGCCATGACCCTTGTGCTAACCTACATCCTATTCGGGATGGCAGTGCCGCAGGTGTTGCAGACAGGCGATGAGCGTGAGAGTTTCCGCGACGCTCCTATCATTCCCAATGTGGAAGCTAAACTCTACCGAAAGATATCTAAGAAGCCTTTTCCGCTTCGGATCTCTTTCAGGATAACCGGCTCCCTTGCCATGGAGCCTCTGGAGGAGCCTTTTCTGTACGGTCCGAGATACAAGCTCGTGTGGCGGGTCGGGAAAAAGGCGACAGCGGTCGGCGATATTCGTCGACTCGCGGGCTCGGTTAGGATCGAATCCGCTTCCGCCGCGCTCAACTTTGCGAGAATGACGACCTCGCCAGCACTCCAACTCACCGACAACGTTTATGAGATCGTAAGTGAGTCAACGGTCACCCCGGACTGGCTTTACGGTTGCGGAAAAATGGACACCCCATTTATCCTGATGGGTGGCGGGCTTTTTGGAGTTATCCCAGAAATGTTTGCGGCTAAAGTGAAGCCGACTGCTCCCAAAGTCCGCTGGCAAAACGATCAGTGGACTATCGAGAGGGATGCTGTCATGTTTACATACTTGGAAGATTACGTAATTGTAAGGCTGAAAGAGACGGTGAGCCCCAGAGGTGACTACTATCGCACGATCGAAACGTCCCCATATCCCGAGCGATTTGACCGCGTACACTTCTGGCTTCCTAGTATTGAATAGCATCTGAAGGTCAAGACTAACATGCCAAGCAAGACTTACTTTTCGGTGGCGGAGTTTGGACGGAGGACATCACCGCTGCCTTCTTGACGCACGGCCCTTTCCGTAATCAAGACCATGAGTGAATCCATATGATAGCCAACCTCGTATTTCTTGCACTAGCGCAGAACAACCTCGATGCGCCAGTTGGTCCTTTCGAATTCACTTTGCGTCCCGATTTTAAGGTCGACGGTGTACTTCGATGCCGACTTGACCCGAAGGACCGTAACTCTTTTCCAAACGCCTTCCAGCTGGTTCTCGTTCAGGGCAAGACCGTCACGGTAATATACCAAATCAATCAGTTGCAGAACAAGGTTCGAATTCGGACGAAGGAGGCCGCCCTTAGTTTCGTGCGGCTGCAGACTTTTCCCAACTTGCCGCCCCTGCTTCGTACTCTGCCGTGTGAGTTAATATCGGAATCTTCGATCACTAAGGCGTTCTGCTTTGGTTCACTAAAGCAATTAGAATCGCTCAAGCAATACTACGAGGGCGTCCGGGGATTTGTCAAGGACGGTGCTGGACTTATTCCTCCAGATGTTCGCTGGATAAACGGGAAGTGGCAAGTGGTGCGCGATTGCGTCGAGTTCCCGAAACTGGGACCGGGAAAGATCGTCAGGTTCATTGAGAGTGTGGATGAATACGGGTTGTATTCGCGGCGCGTCGTAAAGTCGCCGGTGGCTGGTCGCTTACCCGGAGTAAGGTTTTATCCGAAGAAGCGTGCGTAGAATGCCAACAAAGACTTACTATTCGGTGGCGGGAGAGATCATCGCCGAGAGTACGGACGGGGTGTCGACCAAATGAAGTATTTTTTTAGTATTATCTTGCTTTTTGCTATGAGCGTTCAGATGGTGCTCGCTTCGCAGGAAGTGAAGGTTGGGTATTCCATCTCCTACAACGAGCTAACGGCCGATTTTCCATACGGCAAAGATAATTTCACGGTGAGTTTCTTCGTCAACGACAGGAAGGAGCCACTGAAAGTGACAGATTTATGTAGGGAGAAGCCACGCGTCTTCTTAGTCGGGGCCAGTAAGTCTCGAGCCATCTTCTTTGTCGTCAGAGACAGAGGCAATAAAACGCTGGGGACGGCTTACAAGATCGTCAATGGCCGACTTTCCGTAATCTGGGAGTATTTGTCAATCTCCGATATCGTCGTGACATCGCCGAAAACCGGCACTCTGAAGGTCGAGGTCTGGAGTAGAGGTGAAGACTCCGAACGTATTCAAGGTGATAGAAGTCTGCACCGGTACATTAAAACTTTTAAATGCCCTTGACGGGTAGCCGTAACTGAATTTTGGCGTAAAGATCGTAAGGTTCGTAGGGTTCAACAATGAAGGTCGTTTTATTGCTCAGCATCGGGCTGTTTGGTTTCGGGACCATCGCGGAATCCCAGGCGTTTGGTCCGCAGCAAGCGACGTCGCGCGCCGAAGCGAAGCGCCAGAACAAGGAACGGCAAGAGCGCAAGGCTAACTTGGTCGGTGAACTAAAGCGGGGTAAGTCGAAATTCGTCGCCGGGCTCGAATACCCTGGTTCCGGCGGAGATCGGGGCCTAGGCTCACTTCTTAGGGTTGCGATGGAGCCGGACCTCAGCCTGATTCGCGCTGCCTTCGTAGAGTTTGCTAAGGCTGACTTGTACGGGGACAGCGCCTACCTTGGGTTACTCATAGAAATCCTTTTTGAGTACCGCAAAGAGGAGCTGCGACGGACGCGTTCCGGCGGCGAAGGTTTTTCAGCTCTCGACTGCATTAATGGGCGACTCTCGATTCGGGACGGTTGGGGCAATTCCGGCGTGTTCGCTGACCCAATCCCGTATTTCGACCAAGCCCGCAAGACTCGCAAAAGGCGAAATCTTGACCGATTCAAAGGCCAGATTTCTAAACTGTGATCTCCGGATCAATTTCCTGTATTCGTGGCGGGGGGGGGGGGATCATTACCGAGGCGGCGCGTGGTGCTCGAACGGACCAACGTGCCCCTCGCGAAAAGATCTGCTGTTCACCGAACATCGGTTTCTTAATCGATCTCCTCACTCACCCAGAACTCTCGTCGTTCAAATCGATACGTGTCAGTCCTTGGGGGGCCGATCAGCTCGCCGCGCAAAAACGCCAAGATTTGCTGCTGGAAAAGTTTCCCATCCGCATCGGGATCCCGCACTTCAAACTCCACACTCTCCCAAGGCGGCCCCCAATCCTGGCCTTGCCGCTTCACAAAAAAGAGCCGTGACTCTGGGCAGTTCGATATGAGCATGTGCACCAACTCGAACGGCCCAATCAGGATCAGGCGCGAGCGGTCTACCACCAACTCGGCGTTGTAAAATTCTTTTCTTGATTTAATGAAGTGGCTCTCGACGTTCGCAAGGCGGAGATTCTTCTTTACGAACCAACCTAGGCGGGTTCTCGGGTTGCCCAGAACAATGACCGAATGAGTTGGGGATACGTTTTTCATTTCCTGACACCTACCTAAACATGCGAGCGAATTCTTAGTTTGCTTTCAGGATGAAACCTGGCAGAGTCAAGTTCGCGGACGCCGAGGTCGTCAGGAGGCAAGTAAACTCTATTCTCTTGACTTGGTGTTTATTGGCTTGACCAAAGATCGTTCCTCGATAGGGATTTTCCGGCAGCGAATAACTTAGTCATTCGCCAGGCACCTCTCTAGCCAAGTAGAAACCCGGCAGACAAATCATGCTTACCGAAAGAACCCAGGCCCGTTGTCGCTCTGGCTCTTTGATCCGCGCAAGGATTCCTCATACCGGCGCAGGGCCAGCGTGAAGCCGATAAAGGCGGGCAGCCAGATCACATCGTTGAACACGTTGATCCATCCGAAAGACCACGGCAGCGTGCCTCGGATCGCGGCATCGACGAATCCAATCGGGCCCAACAGCTTGCCGAGCAGGCCGATGTAGACGAACGGGCCGAAGCGGACGGGATCGCGAGCGATCAACCAGTAGCCCAGCGCGTACACGCCGACCATCATGCCCACACTTTGAAAGATCGGCGGCACCGTGGGAGGGGTCATTCCGATCCACTGAAAAAGGGCGCCGGGCCAAAGAACCACCAGCGCACCCCAAGCCAAATTGTAAGCCGCCGCCGCATAGAACCAACCTCGATACCGATTCAGTTGGTCCACGTCGGGATTATTCCATACCGTTCATCCGCGACCAGAAGTTGATGGGAGATAGTTGTTGCCTCCTGTCGAGATCGCTCGCAGTTTTCGGTTGAAGGCTCGGGGTGCCGCCATTATACGAAACTTGAGAGGGATGTCCGAGCGTTCAACGCGCATCAAGGCATAACACCAAAGCTTCCACAAAACACAACAACAGCAAAACCGTCGAGACGGCGAATCCCTCGAATTCGAGAGGAGAGATTCTTAGGAGGTTAGCGGGAGGCCGCTTGCGCGGTGACGATGGGGACGTAACCCACCTCGAACCCCTTCGGCGGAGTCACAAGCAACGCCGGATCGAGCGAAACGAGTTTCCCGCGCGTCGGCGGCGCCATATATTCCTGCTTCGGCTTCCACTTCGCATGGAGCTTCTCAACCAGACGCTGAAGCGCATTTTTCTTTTCCTTACTCCAACGATACTGCTGAAAAGAAGGCTGATCGACGAACCGATACCAGGAGTACGTCACGATAGAGCCGTCCGCTAATTTCACCTTGAACGGCCCAAGCGACGGGCCAGGTTTCGCCCACGCCCCAACGGTTGGCGAGGTGTAGGGCGCGCCGACCGGGGCAAGCGAGAACTCCGCAGAGAGCAATTTTGTCTCGGGAGGAACCTCGGAAGCCGGAATGGCCTGCCGCTTGTCGCCGTCCTGCTTGTAGTACTGCGGGAATTTTCCAGGCTCGGCGGTGCGGTCGCCGAACCACTGCAGTCCCCATACATTCCCTTCAAAAATCTTGGTGTCAAAGGCTTTTTCAACGCCGACGATTTGCTTCCCCGCCTGGTCGTAGCGCGTTGTGTTCGTGTTCAACTTGGGCTTGAACGCGCCGCTTGCCCGGAAGGCACCCGAGACCTGCCTGCCACCGGACCGCCAAGATTTGAAATCGTTGTAGAGTGCCGTTTTTGAGTAGTAGGTCACGTCCTGAACCAGAATTGCGCGGCCGTTTTTGTCCACCGGAAACTGAAGATTTGGCAGCTTCGAATACGTGTTTCCGCGGGCATCTTTGCTATCGAGTCGCGGAACGGTGTTGATCTCCATCGCGCCACCGCCCATGATCCCCGGGCGGGCGTCGAGGCCGCGACCATGCAGAAACGGCTCGTTGAACAGCTTGCCGATCTTGCTCCAAGTCTCGGGAATGTAGTAGGCGATGGGACCTTTAAAGTTGGCCGAGGAAAGGAAGCACGTCCAACTTTGGTCACCGGTTGGTGGGTCGCCGGCAGTGGCATCGGTGAACGGAAGCGCCATCCAGGAGTAGCCCAAAAACTCACCGTTCGGCTTGCCCTTGAAAGGCAGGCCATCGGGGGGAATCAGCAGCCGGTTGCTGAGCTGCGCGATGCCGAGCTGATTGTCCGGCAAAGCCGTGTTGCTGTAGAAAAACGACCACCCGGGCGAGCCGACTTCGTAGTCGTAGCACTGCGGCGTGGCGTTCATGCTGAACTTTGGCGGCCCGTAGCGAAAGTGATTCCCGGCCCAATAGCCAAGGCCACCTTCCACCGTTTGGAAAACGGTGTCCCAGGTTGGGCCGCGTTCCTTCCACTGGCGCGCCAATGTTCCGACAGGTGCAAGCGGCTTGTCCTTGTTGTCCGAGTTATCCGGCTGAATCCAAGAGCTCGGCAGCCCGATCTGGAAGCCAGCAAGCGGCTTGTCGGTGAGAGGCCAAACCGCCGCGTAGAATCCCATTCCGGCGGTGAAGTTGCCTTTTGCCGGGAGCGGTTCGTGCCCGAAGCCGATGTAGCCATGCAGGCCCTCTCCGTGAGAGGTCACGTCGCCGGGACCTTGGAATGCCAGCGACGGGAGCAGAGCGAGGGAAGCGATCAGGTGCATGGGGGTCTCCGGCCGACTTCACGTTACCCAACGGTGGTTAATTGGCCGCCGTTCAGATTTCTTTTATCTTGGAGCGCGACCAGAAAGCGTTCTTGCTTCCTCAATGGTTAGCTTTCCATCGCCATCGGCATCTGCCCGCTTAATCCGCTCCCAAATTTCGCTGGCCTCTTCTTTCGTGACGTATCCATCCGAATTCCGGTCGAGTCGGCGGAAGGTCGAACCAATTTGGTCGCTTGGAGTTGCTTGCGGACTACGATCTTGTCCAGGTTCCCCTCCGGCCCCGAAGAGCTTGCGAACTTCTTCAAGGGAGACTTTGCCGTCCCCATTTGAGTCTCCGACCTGAATACGGTTCCAAAGAACACCGGCTTCTTCCTGAGTGAGGAGCCCGTCGCTGTTTCGATCCAGACGCTTGAAAGTTGCTTCAATCTGAGACCCGGCCCCACGACCGCGTGGCCCAGCACCGCGTCCGATCCCACCCGTGCCCTCACCCGGCTTTTCATCCGGAATGATGTATTCGACGTATCCGAGGTGCATCTCATCAAACGTCTGCGATCCCCAGCGAACCGTCTTGGAAGGATCAGGATTGGCGGGGTTCTTTTCGCCGTTGTCGTACCAGGCGGTGAACTTTATCGTGTCGCCGGTTTTGACAGAAAGCGGGGACTGTAGCACGTAATTTAGTTGCCAATTAAAGTCGTAACGCGGGACATCAAGGAGGGTCGTCGTCTTTCCGCCCGCGGTTAGCTCGTACTTAGCCGCCTTCGCACGAAGGTGCATGTGTGGAAGATACGACAGGATCTGCACATCCACCGGAACTCGTATTTGTGCCTCAACCGGGTGGTTGTCTGCACCGGGAGGAATCGCAAAGCGCGAATTAGCGAGGCTTGCCGTGTGAACCTCATGCTTTGGTGGTTCCTTGGCAAATACGAAACCAATTTTTGTTTGGTCCGTTGTCGCCGTGCCGTATGGCGTGTAGTGAATCTGGAATCGAAGGACGGAGCCTTTTGGAATCCGCTTCGCCAGCCCCTTCGGATAGTTTAGGGCGCTGTTGCCAGGAACGTAGATTCCGAAGAAGCCACTCAGTTCCTCGCGGGCGTCCGCGTCTGCAATGCGCTCCAGCCGGGACTCATTGGCACTGCGGGGCGGGCGGGCAAAAACAAGGACATGGTGCACTGCGCGCCGATTCCCTGGAACGACCTCAATCTTCTCCACCCATTTGTCGGTCGTAAAGTTGGTGGGAACGTTGATGTTTGCGTAGGGCATCACGCCCGATTCCTTGACGGCTACAGGCTCGGGTAGCTGGAAGACGGCGTCCGGCTTGCCAATTGTCCAACCGCTGACATACTTCACGGCCGGCGGAGCAGCTTTAGCGTCACCCTTTGGCATCCCTCCGGCAATCCATTTATCCAGAGCCGCCTTGTCAGCATCCGGCAGTGCTCCATCGTTTCGCCAAGGGCCACTGCCTTTTGCGGCAAACCAAGGCGGCATGATGCCGTCGTGGATGACGAATTGGAGCATCTTGGCTCGGGATTTCACCGCCTCGTATCCATCAAGCGAAAACGGAGCGACGCCGTCCGGACGGTGGCAAGGCATGCAGCTCTTCTGGACGATGTGTTGAATGTTGCCGTGGTAAGTCGGGACGGCCATCGCAGTCTCCGTCGGCGCTCCGTTAAGGAGGCATCCGGGTGCCGAGGTCACGCGCACTTTCACCGGCTTTCCGGCCAGCACGGCATCGAGTGCGTTCGCCAGGTAGCGACTTTTTGGCCTTTCGAGGGCGGCACCAATTGCGTACTGATCATCAACTGCGCCTCGGTAAACCAGTTTTCCGTTTTGATCCAAGACGAAGGTCTCGGTGGTCGTCTCTGCACCAAGCACGTTTACCCAAGCACTTTTCGGATCGTGCAAATAGGGACCGTTGAGCTTGAGCCGATTGACGAGCTGATTCATTTCACCGGCAGACTCCGCTGTGGACGGGTTAACAAAAACAAACTTGACACCTTTTTTCGCGTAAGTATCCTTAAGCGCTGCGAGCGTCGGACCATATTTCTGGCAGAGAGGGCACGTTGTGCTGGACAGCGCGATCACGGTTGCCGCTGCGCCGGGAATCGGAGCAGAAACGCTTTTTCCGCTAAGGGCAATCCCGCTCAAGCGTGGAATTGAACGGCCAATCTGCGAGTTTGTTAGGCTCTTGGGGGCTGCGGTCTTATCGGCTATTGCGATCTGGAAGCATGATGCCACGACCATAGAGAGCGAACCGGCGACGAGCCACAGGGACTTCATCGCCTCACGACCGAGGCTGACTTCGATGTCTTCATGTTGTTTCCACGGACTGATCTTCCGAGGTTCTAGGCGACGAATCTCTCCGCCCTTTTGGAAGAACGTTCTTCGCTACCGCTTTGTTCAGCTTATTCAGATTGAACTCTCGCGGGTGACGTTTCGTTGGATGGCGGTGCGGTCCGATTCGTGCTAGAATTTCTCGCGGGCTGGCCGCAACCCGTCCGCGGGAAGAACTGAGTTCACCAGTTTGCCAGCGATATCAGAAAGTTCCGAACGAACTTCCTTCGCCCGAGAATGCGGACCCCGGGCACATGCAAGGAGGTCCGTTATGACAAACAACCCAACCCGACACGTTCCCGTCCGGCCGAATCTTGAGCAACTCAGATACCAGGCCAAAGACTTGCTAAAAGCTCATCAAAGTGGTGATCCGGCCGCTTTAGCAGAGCTCCCGATGCCCGAGCCGAAGCTCGCCGACGCCCAGCTCGCCCTCGCCCGCAGCTATGGCCTCGCCGGTTGGCCCCGCCTCGTTACCGCCTGCCAACTCATCGACGCGATCTGGGAGAACGACATCGAGACGGTGCGAAAGCTCGTCGTTCAGAACCCCAAGCTGCTCACCGAAGATGCGCGCGGCGTGCCGGGAAACTGGGGCCCGCCGATGTCCTACGCCGCGAATGTCGGTCGAAACGAGATCGTCGAAATGCTTCACGAGATGGGCTCGCAGGACGTTCAATTTGCGTTCGACCGCGCATGCTTGCAAGGGAAGCTCGAAACCGCGCGGCTGCTTTTCGGGATGGGTGCTCGACCCCAACGTGGCTGCGTCATGGGGCCATGCGAAACGCTCAGCGGCACCGGGCTGGCGTTTCTGCTTGAGCTCGGGGCCGAGCTTTGCGATGACCAGGGGGACCGGCTCGCACCGGTCGCCTTGATCTTGCAGACCTATACGCGAAACCCGGAGGGCAAGCACGCGTGCTTCGAGATCGCGGCGGCCCACGTCGAATTGCCGGATACCGCACCCATGGCGGTGCACCGGGGACGAATCGACCTTCTGGAAGCACACCTCCGGCGCGATCCAGATCTGTTGACGAGGACGTTCAGCCACCAAGAGATCTTCCCGCCGGAGTTGGGTTGCCACGCCGACGAGACCCTTGCCCTTCACGGCACTCCTTTAGCCGGCGCCACCCTGTTGCACATCGCGGTGGACTATGACGAGTTCGAGATTGTCGAATGGATCCTGGCAAACGGCGGGCCGGTTGACGCCAAGGCCGCGATCGATGCGGACGGATTCGGCGGCCATACCGCCTTGTTCGGGTGCATTGTCTGGCAGCCCCATCACTCAAAAGCAAGGCCGAGTTCGGAGCGATACGTGCGCATGTTTCTGGACCACGGGGCGAACATCAATGCGCGTGCCTCGTTGCGAAAAGCGCTGCGCTTCGTTGAAGACGAGTCCCTCCACGAATACACCGACGTCACTCCCAGGAGCTGGGGCGAACGATTCCACGACCAGGCATGGGTCGAGAAGAACGCCTTGGCCGTTGTGATTCGGGAAGGGGGTCAACTTTAACTGAACTACCCTTCTTGCAGTGCCCTCTCCGTTCGGGTATCGCCGGAGCGGGGAGGGAAACCAGAAGTGGTTATCGGGCGTCTGACCCCACCGTGATGCCCGGCAACGCTTCGCTAGCCGTTTGGCCGAACCATGACTCGCTTGCCCGGGCTTTGGCCCGCCGCCAAAAACGCGGCGTCCACCTCGGCAAGCGGGAAACTGGGCCCGATCAAATCCTGAAACGGGTAAGCCCTGTGGTGGACGCGCAAGAACTCAAGCCCATCGGCAAGGTCCGCCGGCTCATAGTTGTGCACGCCGACGATCCTCAGCAGGCGACGGACGATCTGCTCCGGCGCGACGGCAACTTCCCCGACCGGCGTGGTGGTTCCGGCCAATACCACCGACCCACCGGTGCGAGCCAACTTTAGAGCCATCCCCACGCCTTCGAGCTGCCCCGATAACTCCAGGCAAACATCCGCTCCGCGACCACTAGTAGCTTCCGCTACTAGTGACCGCAATGATTCCTCATTGTCGGCGATTGCGGCCGCCCCAAAAGCGCTTGATCGCGGCAACGAGGCTGAAACTCGATCGAAGACGAGCACTTGGCATCCTCGGGAATGCAGCATTGCACAGGCGGTCACGCCCAGAATTCCTGCGCCCATCACGACCGCCACGTCGCCCGGTGCCGCGCCCGAGGCCCGGATTACGGCGCTTGCCGTCGCCATCGCGCAGTTCGCAAGCGAGCCCACCTCATCGCTCAAGGCATCTGGCACCGCCAGAATCGTCGTGCCTTTTCTCAGCAAAATGTGGGTGGCTAATCCACCAGAGAGTGGCTCTTCATCGGAGACCCGCATGTGTCCATATTTGAACAACTCGCCGCACTTCTGCGGGATGCCTTTAAGGCAAAAATAACACTCCCCACACGAGGCCGCAATTCCCCAGGTCACTCGGGTTCCGACCGCCATCCCGGCGCGACTTTCAATCACCCGACCGAGAATCTCGTGCCCGAGAATCGTCGGCGACGGCTCATTCCGAAGGCCCTGTTGGGTATGCAAGTCGCTCCGGCAGAGCGAACAGCAGATCACTTCGACCAGCGTCTCCCCTTCCTGGAGCTCCCTGACCGGCACCGTCTCGAAGGTGAATGGTGAACCCGCCTGGTGAAAAATCGCGGCCAAAGCCGTCAAGCTTGCGCCCTCCGCCGGTCGAAGTAGACCCACGTTGCGATGAGCATCACAAGGCAGCTGACAGCCGTGAACCAAGCAAAGCTCGTGAAAAACGGCAGGATTTGCTGCGCGCTCGCACTGCCAAAATTCTTGAACAATAGCAGGCCAACCAGCCCGGCGTAACTGGTCGCATCCGCAAGGTACATCAGGTAGCCGATGGTGCCACGCTCCTTGGTAAAGGCAATGAGCCGCTCAAAAATCGTGGCGTGAAAGGCAATGTAAGGGATGTAGAGGCCGACGCCGGTCAGGACAACAAACGCGTACGGCGGAAGGGCTTTAATCTGCAGCCCAACGAGGCTCAGCATGATCAGCAACAGTCCCGCGCCCGACAGCAGAAGGCCGCTCCGAAATGCCTTGCCATTGTCTTTGATGAAAACCAAACTTGCCATCACGATGAGCACCGAGATCGCTACGATGAGCTCGGTTTGGGAAAACACGGCGGGGTCAACCTTCGTGCCAAGCCCCTTCCAAATCTCCGGCCCGAAGTCTCCGCGAATTCCCCGCAGCACGCCAACCAAGGAGTAGACGGCGACCAGCAGCCCAATTCCCATGGCGAACTTCCGGAAGAACGCCTGCCGCATCGCCCGATCCATCGGCTCCCGCTTGCCCCGCTGCGTCTCATCGTCTGCCGACGGCAACGGAATTTGGGAGAGCATCCACCCAAAGAGAAAGATGCCGGGCAGAAATAGCATGCCCGAAGCGGCGGGCATCATCGTCTCCGGGACGCCTTGACCGATCAGCCAAACCCCAAGCGATTTCGCCACTCCGTCCGCGACCACAAAGCTCACGCAGAGCCCCGCGGTTAAGAACTCGGTCCGCGTTCGACCCTCAAGAAACGCTAGAACAAGGCCAAACACCATGCCCAGCGGCAATCCATTTACGAACAACCAGAACAAGCTCCACGGCGCGGGCGAAATGCCGAATAGCACCAGGGCGATCTCCGCGATGCCGATCAGCCCGAGATACAACGCAACTCGCTGCGCGCGGGTCGCTTCCGCAACGACGCGGATGCCGACAAACTTCGAAATCGTATAACCCAGCACCTGGCTGACGATGGCCATGGGCTTGAACGCATAGCCAAATGCCTCAAGCGACTCATAGCTCGCCGCCGTGTACGGCTTGCGAAACATGTACATGCAAAAGTAGGCGCCGAAGGCCGCGAGTATCGCCCAGATATCCGCACGCAACGTCCCCGCCGCCAAAAAACGATGGGGGCTCGCCCCGGTTTGAGCCATCGGCCGAGATTACACTCCACTTTTGTTAAGAAACGAAGTGCAAACGAGCCGTTTCGTGCTTTTCCTAAGGGTTCGTCTTGCGGAGATTCGCTACCCGAGCTTCTGGATGAGCTACTCGAACTGCGCGGCTAGCTTCGAATACTTCGCGTAGACCTCGTCTTCGTCCCATTCTTCGCCCTTTGGCTCGTCATCTGCAAAGCCATCCGGCGATTCGCGCGGGTCCTCGACCCCGCGTTCTTCTAGGATCTCGACAGCGACATATTCCAGAAGTTCGTTGTCAAAGTCGTCATCTTCGCCGGCAAACCGCCCGAGGTCATCCGGAGATTTGAGCGCGGTTGCATAGGCCTCCTCGCCTTTGCCGATGATCCACGAACGGAAGTAGTGGAAGCTGTCGTCGCTCATGCCGCCGGCCATGACGTACCCGGCTCCCCAAATCTCCCAACGATTGAGATTGATCAGCAACTGATAGAAAGTGCTTCCGAAAGCGATCACATCCTCGTTTGATTTATCTTTCAGTAGCGCGGTTAGTTTTGCCGGGTCGCCGCTCGATGCCTTGATCGTGGGCCAGAAGTTTGCGTCCATAGACGTAACTATACAACAGAGACGTTGCCCACCACTTTTAGATGCCAAGCCTCAACCGGCGAAAACGGTTAAACTGCCGCCGAAAATTGGCGATCCTGCCTGAAATCTCATGACCAAAAAGAAGACCACAAAGACTTGGCGAGAGAAATACAACGGCCGCACCGCGACGGAGACGAAGCGGTTGGAAGTTGCGTTTGCCGGAATGAAACCGGGCCAAATGATGCTGATTTCGACTCCGGCCGAGATCGAAGAATGGCTGCGAAGCATCCCGTCGGGTTCGACCCGCACGGTTGAAGAGCTTCGTTCCGCACTGGCACAGCACCACGCGGCCGACGTTACGTGCCCCGCGACGACGGGGATCTTCCTGCGGATCGTGAGTGAGATCGCGCTGGAAGAACTTGCGGACGGTCGGCCGATCGACCAAGTGACGCCCTTTTGGCGGGTCGTCGATCCCAGCAGTCCGCTGGCTTCTCGCCTGTCGTGCGGTTCCGAATGGATCTGGACGACCCGAGACGCCGAGCAGAAGTAACCCGGAAGAAACTATTTTATCGCGGCGGCACCGAGGAACTTGAGCAGTTCCGCATCGCTTGCGCGACTTACGTTTAGACCGGCTGGAACCGCCGGTCGCCGAAACCGAACGTAGTCGAACTTTGCGATGAGGTCTGGGTTTCCGCCGCGAATCACGTTTGCGTTATGGTCAAACGCCGAGACTCGACTCGCGCTGGGATAGTCCGTGTACACGGTCAAACCGACTTGCAGCGTGGGCGGCATATCTTGCCGGTCGTACTGCTTCTGAACCACCCAACCGTTCCCATCGTTTCGCAGCAGGATGATGGATCGCCCGATCTTGGCGATTTGCAGTAGGGCATCGCTTGACGGAGCGAGGATTTTCTCCAGGTCGGATTGGCTGTTCTGAGTGGTTTTGACTTCGAACTGAAATCGACCTGGCTGGTCGGCGGTGCCGAGCGAGAGGAAAACGTAGTTCTCGCGGCCGGGCTGAAAGGTCGCGCGGGTGTCGGGCCGTGGCGTGCGCACCATGAGCCCGCCGAGGGAGTACATCGATCTCGGCGCCGATTTTCCGTCGCGCCCGGTCGCCCGGATGCGGGTGGTGACGACGAAGTCACCGGCGACTTCCTTGTACACGAGCACACCGCGGTAGTCCTGGTACCACGTGCTGGTGTGCGGGACCATCGTCAGCCAACCGTTCTCGGCGGAATACTTGGCCAACTGGTCGGCGTTCCAGCCTTCCGTTTTGTGCACTTGCTTCCAGTTCGCCAACGAATCTGGTTTGTCGAACTCATCCGATAGCGGCGCGATGTCTTCTTTTGGCGCGGCGGGCGTTTGGTTGGCCAGCCCGGTCTGGCATCCGGAAGCCGCGAGTAACGCAGCGCAAAGAACAAGGTGGGTCGTCATTGATTGCCTCTTCAATGTGACGTTTCCCGCCCGCCCGTGCGTTCACTCTCCCTTCCTTTCGCCGTAGACCTTTGACGCCGATAAATGCCGATCAGCCGCTACAATTGCATCCGTATACCCCCTTCCTTTCGCTTGCGAGAGGAAGGGCCGGGGATCGAGAGTCCGGCACCAAAAATAACTACAACCCTTGTGAGAGCGGCTGGCCTTTGATCGCTTTCGCCATTAGATCCGGGAAGGCATCGGGCGTGCAGGCGAAGGTCGGAACGTCGATCGACATGAGGAAGGCGGCGTTGCCGTGGTCGTACTGCGGCGCGCCTTCGTCGCTGAGAGCCAGCAAGCAGATCAGGTTGACGCCCGTCTGTTTGATCGCCGCCGCTCGCTGCAAGAATTTTTGATTATCGCCCCCCTCAAGAAGGTCGCTAATCAGAATCATGATGGTATCGCCGGGCGCACGAACGAGGCTCTGCGCGTACCTTAGGGCCTGCTCGATGTCGGTGCCCCCACCAAGTTGTACGCTGAAAAGCAGCTCCACCGGATCGACGAGCACCGGCGTCAGGTCAACGACTGACGTATCGAACGCGATCACTTGCGTCTTGAGGGCGCGAATCGAAGCCAACGTCGCGCCTAGGACTCCGGCATAGACAACCGACGATGCCATGGAGCCGCTTTGATCGAGACACAGAATGACGTCCTTAAGCGCATGCCCTTTCCGCCCGTAGCCGATGAGCGTCTCCGGAATCACCGTGTGGTATTCCTTTTGATAATGCCGAAGGTTCGCCCGAATCGTGCGGTTCCAGTCGATTTCGCGGTGGCGGGGTCGGTGATTTCGTACGCTGCGCGCCAAGCTTCCTGAAACCGCCTGACGTAACGGACTAGCGAGCCGCTTCTCAAGGTCTTCCACAACGCTGCGCACCACCTGCCGTGCGGTATCGCGCGTCTTTGCTGGTAGCACGTGCTGCAAGGAAAGTAAAGTGGCTACGAGGTGGACGTCGGGCGTCACCGCCGCCAACGACTCCGGCTCGAGGAGCATCTTCTGCAAATTGAGGCGCTCCATCGCGTCCTTCTGCATGATCTGGACAACCGACTGCGGGAAGTAAGATCGAATATCGCCCAGCCAACGCGCCACATTGGGTGCCGAGGGTCCGAGCCCGCCCTTTCGCTCGCTGTCGTAAAGGGCCTCCATCGCCCGGTCCCGGTCGAGGTCTTGTCCATTCAGCTCGTACGAAATTCCGTCAGCGTCGTGCCCTCCCAGGACGAGCCGCCATCTTCTCAAGACTTCAGATTCACTCATTTGGCAACCCCAGAATTTGGCGGACAAACGGAAGCACGCGGCGGGCGCGCTCCTCGTTGATTTCCATTACTCGCTCGCTATGTTCACCCTTTCCGGCCACCAATTCTCCAATTTGGCGGCGTTCCGGCTTGGTGAACAGCGCAAACGTGCGACGAACTAGGGGCAAAACCTCATCGAAGTGCTCCGCCGTAAGCCCGACCAACCAGTCGTTGATCGCCCGGAACAGAGGCTCCTGGTGCAATAACACCACGCCAGGACCTTCGAGCAAGCCCTCGATGAAGGCAGCGGTTTCCTGTGCCGTCGCGCCAGCGGAAGACTCTTGGCCTAATCGCAGGGCCAGGTGCTCACCATCAACCGCTCCAAAATCGAACCGAAGCCGCTCGGCCCTTCCCTTCACCAGCCGGTGGCATCCCTCTAGCGAGGCAATTGCCGCCAGCGTATCTTGCCACTGCGCGGATTGCTCCTCATTGTCGAAGAGCGTGACAATACCGGAGACTGCGGTCAGTCGGTCCGACATGTCCTGGGCGGCTTCATCATCCAGCGATACGCAAGCCGGAGGCAAGCCAACGCAAAGTCGGGTGAAGATCGCGTCGAGCACCGGGGCGACCCGCTCCGCTTCGGTTCGGCGAACCGTTCCGTACCGGACGACGGCGGCCAATGGCGGCAGCGCCTCCGCCAAGTCAGCGATGTCGGCACTCGTCGCAGAAAGCGCCTGAAGCTTTGCAACGGTCGGATCGATTGCGTCGGCGAGATCCGCGATGAGGACCTGCTGAACTAAGGTCGCAATCTCGGCCAATTGAACTGCTTTTCCGGCCCGCTCGGCGGCGCAGTTCGTCGCGGCAGAAACGACCGTGTTGCCGTAGATTCCCGCCTCAATGAGCGAAATGCTGAGTTCGGGCCGCCACTGAATGTGCCAGTGCTCGTGGAACGTTCCCTTCTTCCCGGTGACCTCCTCCGGCACCCCCCAGGCAACGTTCAACAGGTTCAAACGGTGTAACAATTGGCTCCGTTCCAGGTCCATCTCGCTGCGCAGGTCGAGCTGAAGCAGCCGGTCCGTGTCGTCCTGCTTCATCCTCAGCCGCTTCTGCTGAGCCGCCAGATCGGAGAGCAGGGGAACCATCGGGACGGTTTCCGGAACTTCGCCCATCCGCTCGCCAACGATCAGACGTCGGGCGATCAGGCTCCAGACGGCCTCGTCCCAAATGAGAATCGACCGCGCGGAATCGCACAATTCGCGCAATCCGGGCCGTGGTCGCTCGCGCATCGCAGCGAGCGCGTCCGCGAGTCGAACCGCCTCGATGACGCTTGCCGGCGATGCATCCAGGTCGGCCTCGCGTAGCAGGTGCGCAACGGAGAGCAGCCACTGCGTCGGGACATCGGCGGGTTTTGACTTCCAGAGGAGTTCGTAAAACGCCGGGGACCGCGCCCCCGCGCCGTAACCAGAGTCGAACGTGAGGCGATCAAACGACCAAGGCACGATGGTCGCCCCGACTTTGATCTTGGGCAGACCTTTGAGAATCGCGTCATCTTGCCGCGCCGGTGGAAGCGCCTTTAGCGCCGGAACATGCCAAGCTCCGCACACTACGGCAATTCGCGAGTGGCCGTCGGCCAAAGCCTCACGAATCACCCGCCGCATGTGGGCTTCTCGCATCGCTTCGAAGTCTGCTGCGGGGATCTTTTTGCGCTCATCCTCTGGGGAATCGTCGACATCCTCCTCTGAGACGGTGCCGAGCTCGCGAATCCCGCACATCAGCGAGTCGATGGCCTCGAACAGTTCGTGCGGGTCTTGGCGTTGCTCAACCAGGTGCTCCCACCACTCTTCTATATCGTAAAATCCGGCGGCTTCGGCGAGCTGCGCCATCACTTCCGACCGCTGACTTCCCACCACCGACAGCCCCAGGAGGGCACTTCCGGGAAGGTCCATCATGCGAACGCCACAACCATTCTTTGCCGCCCAACGAAACGCCTGGAGTTCCGGCGAGAATTCGACCAGCGGATAGTAGACGGCCCATCGCGGCTTATCCACCGCGTAAAGCAACGCGGCGACCGGCGGGCGCAACGCTTCATCCAGCAGAAGTGGAACCAATCCACCCAACTCGACCGGCCCTTCCACCAGTAGTAGTTCGGGCTGCCAATCTTGCAATGCCGCTATGAGCGACCGCGCAGAACCCGGCCCGTGGTGGCGGATTCCGAACAGGCGGACCCGATCGCCTACAGGAGTTGTCGACATGCCCGGTACAGGTCTTTCCAGTCGTCGCGCTCCTTGACGACGGTCTCCAGGTATTCCTTCCAAGCAATGCCATCCTGCGTTGCGTCTTTCAAAACGGCACTCGCAAGGCCGCTCGCCATGTCCGAAACACGCAGCCGACCGTCGCCGAAGTGGGCGGCCATCGCGAGGCCGTTGTTCAGCACCGAGATCGCCTCGGCCGTGCTCAGCGTTCCGCTCGGCACCTTCAGCTTCGTCTTTCGGTCGAGCGTCATGCCGTCGCGAAGTTCGCGGAACACGGTGACCAACCGCTGAATATCCTTCAGGCTGGGTGCTTCGGCTGGGAGTTCGAGCGCTCGTCCGATCTGCTCGGACCGCTGTTGCACGATCGCCACTTCCTCATCCAGCGATTCTGGCAGCGGCAAGTGCACGGTGTTAAACCGTCGTCGCAATGCCGAAGACAACTCGTTAACGCCCCGGTCGCGGTCGTTCGCGGTCGCGATAACGTTGAAGCCCTTCTCCGCTTGCACCTCGTCGTTTAGTTCGGGGATCGGCAAGGTCTTTTCGCTCAGCACCGTAATCAAGGCGTCTTGCACATCCGATGGAATACGCGTCAGCTCTTCGACCCGGGCGATTTTTCCGCCTTCCATCGCCCGCATGATGGGCGAGGGCACGAGCGCCGCGCGAGACGGCCCTTCAGATAGCAGCTTGGCGTAGTTCCAGCCGTACCGCAACGTCTCCTCGCTGGTGCCGGACGTGCCCTGAATGAGCAGCGTCGAATCGGCCGAGGTAGCCGCCGCAAGGTGCTCAGCGAGCCAAGTTTTGGCCGTGCCCGGAACGCCCAAAAGCAGCAATGCGCGGTCGGTGGCCAGGGTCGCAACCGCGACTTCAACCAAAGACCGCTTTCCGATGTACTTCGGCGTTACGTGGAAACCGTTCGGAAGGTCGCCGCCCAGAATGTAGGTCGCGACCGCCCACGGGGAGAGTTTCCAGTTCGGCGGCCGGGGACGGTCGTCGTTTTTCGAAAGCTCTTCCAGCTCGTGGCGGAAGGCATTCTCGGCGTGCTCGCGAAGGATGTTAGGTTTCATAGGCTTCGGTGTAGGCGCAAGCGCAATTCTAGCACTCTAAACAAGTGCTGACGGGTCGATTCGGATTCATCAGGCCAAGGCTCGGACACAAAGCGAATCGCGGAAAGATCGAGATGGTAAGCCGGCCACGCCTTACTGATGGAATGCCGTTGCTTGATGAAGTCGACGAGCAGCTCCGAAACAGCCGGTGAAAGACGCTTGCCGCGAGCCATGGCGTACGCAAAGACGGCATCTGGGTGAAAGCGACGTCCCAATACCGCTTCCTCGAAGGCCGCTTCGGAGGCATGCTGGCAAAGCGTTTCGCGAAACTGCGGGCGATTCACATCCACCCTGGCTAGGAGCAACGCGTCGGACCAACGCGGTTCCACGAAGTTATGCGGGATGGCCCGCAGCCAGCCGGAGATCAATGCCTCGGCGTAGTCGGACTTTTCTGCCAACGCAATTAAATCGCCAGGTTGCAGCCCGGTCTCCTGTTCCCAGAAAGAGGGCGGCGTGTGGCGGACCAAGTCGTACAACGCCAGCGCGTTCGGCCCGAGAGTTCCGAACGCCGCCGTTCGCGGCATCTGCGGAGGTAACTCCTCCGGCGTTGGCGGCGACACTTTCAGTTCTTTCGACAAAAGCTTTCGCACCACGCTGAGTCGGCCTTTGGCCAGGTTCAAAATCGTCGTTGCCACCGACGACCCCGGAATTTGAGCCAGCGCGCGGAACGCCTCCTCGCGAACTTCCTTCCGCTTCTCGGTCGCGGCTGCCTCGAACAGCGGGAGGTTTTCCGGGCTTTTCTCGGCTGCCTGAATGCGCTCCGCCCGCTCCCGCCAGCCTAAATCTTCCCAGGTTGCCGGTTCGGCAGGTTCGGGTGGACGAAGACGAATCCCCATCAAGTCGGCCAGCCAGTGGGCGCGCTCACCAAACACCGGCAAGAGAGCCGTTCGCGTTTTGGGTGGCAATTCCAGCAACCGAACCAGCACCGCCGGCGCAGCCAGAAGCTCCTTGCCCGCGGCCTCCTCGGCCCATTCCAAAATCGCCTGCACCGCCTCAAGGTCTAACGCCTCCAAAAGCGGCTCCACGGAGGCAAGCGCGTAGCGGCGAGTTTCGGGCGGGGCGCCGTCAACCGGCGCAAGGTCGTCTCGCGGAGTCATGCCGGCCCGACGCATCAAGTCGAGTACGCCCAGGTCGACGAGGCACGCCTTCTCTGGGCTGCCGCACGTCCACTCCTTCAAGAGGGGTAGTCGGTCGGGATTCGCGCGCCGCACCCCAACCTGAAGCGCGGTCGCGAGGTTGTCAAATTCCTTCACAGGGACACAAACCCCCAAGGGCCCCAGGCCGCCATCAGTCGCAGACTCGATCCATCCCATTCCCCAATCACTTCTGCCGGGGCGTTTCCAGACAGAGCGAGCACGGGCCATGGCAGCGGGCCCCGCAGTTTGCCCGACTGCCCGTTTTGGTCCACAACCCACCAAGCGTGACCATCCGTGCCTAACCGTGCAGCCGTTAGATGAACGGGAAACTGCTCGATCCAAGGTTGCGCCGCCAGCGCGTGCGAAAGGCGATCAAGCGAGGCGTCCCACGTGGCGCCGATGCGCGGAGAAAACGGCTCGGAAATCGCGTCTTCCAGATGCGCCCGGAGCGGCCAAGCGGATGGAAAGAACGCAAGCTCGGCAACGAAGGCGGTGCCCGGGAGAAGCCGGATATCGAACGGCCGGCCCGCTACGGAGAACGCCAGGTGCATCGCCCAGCGCCCGGTTCCGCGGCCGAGTAGCCAAGATCGACAAGTGGTGATGCGGTCCTCCTGCTCGATGACTTGCCCCAAAACGTCCCAGACATCCGCCACGGGCGCAAGCTCCACGTCGTCTTTCTTCTGCGGGATGCCCAGCGCAACGCGCAGGTCCACGCGGGCGTCCTCGTTCAGGCTCTCCACCCTTCGCGCCCCTTCCATCAGAAGCGAAAGGTTGCCCATTTGGCCGGCGACCGTACGCCCCCAGTCTGGCCCAACGCCAACGGTTAAGCCGATTTGCCGTAAGCGCCGCGCGATGCCCGGCGACTGGGCGTCGACCATTCGGGCCGCCATGTGGTCCCAGCTTCTGGCCGATTGGGTTGCCAGCAACCCCTGACCGGCGGCATCGGCTAGGAATGCCTCGCACTCTTCGAGGCCGGCAAGAATGTTCTCCCAACGTTTGTTGGATCGCTTGGCGGCTGCCTCCACGTCGATTTCGGTCTTCGGAGCGTCGGATTTTGTTTCTTGTTTGGTCGACTTTTCGTCGCGCTTTTCAAGCCATTCGGTCACCCAGCCGGGCGGGGAAGCCGCCATAATCTCTCCTTTGGCGTAGCGAATCATCAAGCCAAGCGCGTGTTTACACGGGAACTTTCGGCTGGGACAGGAACACTTGAAGGCGGGTTCGCGCAGGTCAACGGCGGTTTGGTATGGCTTTGCGCCGCTGCCCTTGGCTTCGCCCCACAACGCGTGGTTTTGCGTGCCGGAAGACGGCCACTTCGCCTCGCTGGAGAGCTCCCGCGCGGACGAGAGCGAGCTGGCATCGGGCGCAAGCGCAAGTACTCTCTCCGTCGTCCATTGGGACATACGTCATTCTAGACGATCTCCGACCGGGCCAAAACAGGCAGCCGAAAAAACCCGGTCTCTGCGTGCTTGACGGTCACATGCCCCCTTCCTTTCGCTTGCGAGAGGAAGGGCCCGGGATGGAGAGTCCGGCGCTTCGCAGCACGTTCACGCCGGCAAAAACCAACCGGGGCTACCGTATTTTACAAATTCATCAATACGCCCGTTCAGCGTTCCCGACCGCTACGGCGGTGCCGGGGCGGTTCGTCCGTGGAAAGTGACTCCTTTCTTCTCAACGATCACACTCCCGGAATCTAGCCCGGCGTCGATCGCATAGAAGATTCTTCTTTCAACGCCAACCGGTTGGCGCACTTCCACAAGGTATCGCTCCTTTATCGGATAAATATAATAGCTGCCCGCCTCAAACTGAACTTCTCTTCCATCCACCCACACACGCGCATTTGGATCCTCTCTATGCACACTAGTGAAATTTGTAGTTACTCTTAGTCCCCCGCAGCAACTGCAGAACGCGAAGAAGAAGCAAGTGAGGAACAGGGCCGTCTTCCGCGAGATCAAAAGCCATCTCGGATCGGATCGCGGCACGTCATCCTGATGCGCACGGAACGATTCGTAGGCGCAAAGCAGCCCGATCAGCGCCGCGGATGGCGCAAGAACGGCGACATAGGGGGCGAAATTGGCAGTGGAGCTGAAATTGTTGCCGGTGGCCAGCAGGGCGTGCGTTGCCGTGCCCAGGCCCCATGCCCACCACGCGTGGCGGACTTGAGGGAGGTTCACCAGCAGATATCCGACGTACACCGTCGTCGCCAGCGAAGTTATTGCCAACAGTATGAAAAACTCTTCGGTTATCCAAGGGCGGTAAAGGTTGGCAGCGACGAACGGTGCCCAGAGCGAATGAACCAAGACCGCCACCGCGACCTGACGCCGCCCATTGAATTGTTTCAGCATCCCAGAGACTCTCGCCAAACGAACGTCTCCGATGTCACTTTCTCACCTTACTCATCGGCAAAAGGTCTTCCCCTGACGAAACGACTTTTGGCGTAAACGTTAGGATCATACGTCGGCGAATCGGACCTTCTGGCGTGCGAGAGGCAGGGCTGGGGATGGAGAGTCCGGAATCTGACGGCGAACAGCGCGAGCAACCCAAGTTTTGTTTTCAACGAATGCCCTTTGTCTTTAGATAATCCACCAACTTCCCGGGGTGATCGGTCTGGAAGCCATCGACGCCGGCATCGATCAGCGGCTGCCATTGTTCGGGGCCCTCCGCCGGATTCTGGATGTCCGGCACGACCACGACGCCGAGCTTGTGCCAAGTCTCGATAAATACTGCCGTGTACTTGAACGCGTTGCCGTCGGTGATGGCGAACGGGCTGAGCTTGAAATCCGCCTCAATCTGCTCCGGAGACGCCATTTGTCTCAGGTCCGAGATGAGCGGGATCTTCGGTGCGCCTTTGCGCCAGACGTCGCGGTGATCCGCGCCGTAGGTGTAGGCAATGACATTGCGTTCCATCCGGTGCTTCTTCAATAGCGGAAGCACCTGCTCCGGCAATACCGCCTTGATGTCCATGTAGATGCGGACCTTGCCGCGCGTCAGGGCCAGGGCCTCTTCGAACGTCGGAACGAGCTCGGTTTCCCGCCGCGCTCCCTTAATCTTCAGGGCGCGAAGCTCCGCGAAGGTCAAATCGCTGACCTTCCCGCTTCCGTTGGTGGTCCGGTTCACGGTGCCGTCGTGCATCAGCACAACGACGCCGTCTTTCGAAGTCCGCAGGTCCAGCTCGACGAAGTCGACGCCGACTTTAATCGCTTCTTCGATCGCGTCCAGCGTGTTCTCGGGCGCCGACGTGTGGTCTCCACGGTGGGCGCAGACAATAAACTTGTGCCGCCGCATGAGAAACGGCTTGGCGATAGCAAGGGGCCTCTCCGGCCCAAACCCAGCGGTCGGCGTGAGGAGGGAGAGGGCGAGCGTAAAGGTGGCGAGCATGAGTTAGGCGATTGAGTGTAGACCGAGTATCGCAGGTCAGTGTAGGCTCGGCAAGTCAGGCAGATGGTCTAAGCGACCGCGTTCGCGTGGCCGTCTGAGGGCGCGCTCTTGAGCTTGCCATCTGCTCCATCTGGTTGAAGTACTTCCGGATCTTAACTCGACACTGCGGGTCGTCGCCCAGCTCACGATGCACCGATCCAGCGTAGTTCGAGAAGCGCCGGGAGTGTTCACCACCCTCGGATTGGGACGGAGGCAACACGGGTAACTGCCAAACCGGCGACGCGAACAAGCACGAAAAAGGGCCGACCGGTGAAAGCTCACCGGCCGGCCCGAAACTAGCGCCTAGGCGCTGTTCGGGGCGATGGAGCCGTAGGCATCCTCGCCGTGGTACGAATGGTCGAGGCCCGCTTCTTCCTGGGCATCGTCCGCTCGCAGTCCAACCGTCTTGCTTACCAAGAACGCCAGGGCAAGCGTGACCACCAGCGAGAACACGCCGACGGCACCGGCCGCAATCAGCTGCTTGGTGATGAGCCCGCCGCGACCGCCTTCGAGGGCGACCTTGGTGACGGCAGAGTTGATTTCTGGCGAAGCCAACACGCCGGTCAGGATCGCGCCAAGAAGGCCACCGATTCCGTGGACGCCGACCACGTCCAACGCGTCGTCGTAGCCGAGTTTGTGCTTGAGCTGGATGCCAAAGAAGCACACAACTCCCGCCAGAACGCCGATGATCAGCGACCCGCTGATGTCAACAAAGCCCGCCGCCGGGGTGATGCAGACCAGGCCGGCAACCAAGCCAGACGCGCCGCCGATGGCGGTCATCTTTCCGGTGACGGCCTTCTCGGCAACAAGCCATGAAACCATGGCGATCGCCGCGGCGAGGTGGGTCGTGAGGAAGCTAACGATGGCGACATCGTTCATCGCCAGGGCGCTTCCCGCGTTGAAGCCAAACCAGCCGAACCACAGCAGGCCGCCTCCGAGGAGGGTGAGCGTGATGTTGTTCGGAACGGTCGCGGCTCCCTTGCGCTTGCCAAGCACAATACATAGGGCAAGCGCGGCGACACCGCTAGAAAGGTGCACAACGGTTCCACCGGCAAAGTCGAGCGCGCCCAACTTATAGAGCCAGCCGTCCGCGTTCCACACCCAACATGCCGTCGGGGCGTAAACGATGAGCGACCACAGGACGATGAACAGCAGATAGCCGCCGAACTTCACGCGCTCGGCGATCGCACCCGAAATGAGCGCGGGCGTGATGATCGCGAACTTCATCTGAAACAGCATGAAGAGGGCAGCCGGAATGGTCTGCGTTCCGTATGGCGTGGTGAAGCTAATGTCCTTGCCCCACAGATATTCCAACCCGCCCACGAAGCCGTTCGGTGACTTACCGAAGGCAAGCGAGTAGCCGACGAGAACCCACAAAACGCTCACGACGCCCATGGTGATGAAGCTCATCATCATGGTGTTAAGAACGTTCTTTCGGTGGACCATGCCACCGTAGAAGAGGGCCAGCGCCGGCGTCATAAGTAGGACGAGGGCCGTCGCGACGATCATCCAAACGCTGTCGGCCTTATCGATGGCCGGGGGTGCCGGTGCTGCCGCCGCTGCCTCTTGGGCATATACGCCGGCCGAAACTCCGGCCGCAATCAGTGACGCGAGTAGTTTTTTGAATCTCAATGTAAGAACCTCCGAGTCTCAAGCTTTCTTGGGATTCCACATCATTGGGGAGACGGGATTATACGACGGTTCTGCGAGATTTCCTCATAAAGTCTTCGCGGCGACAATTTTGCCGAACACTTGACCGATCTTTGGCGTACGCGGCCCAGTTTGGGGAGCTGGTTTCTGACACTTTCTTGGTGCCTTCTCGCTTAATCGGAGATTAGGCCTGGGTTCCAATTGGGGTTCCTCGCGCGCTTTCGCCACTGGCTTTGGGGACGCCCGCTCGCATCGCACGGGGATGAACAGCAGAAGGTTGGGGTGGGCGCCCACCATGATCTCAGAATCATCGAGAACGTGCCTTGGCACGCCAAATAGCTTCGGTGAGTAATACTTGGGGCCTATGTTGGCTCTGCTTGCGGCACTTGCATTGGCGTCGAATACCGACCGCGCGACGCTCACCGAGGGCGTGACTTCCTTGCAGGCTCCGGGAGCATTGCCGGGCCCGATGGTTGCGACCGGCGGCTCCTCGTTTGTCATCCTGACCGCCGGAGGCGCGCCCCTTTTTGTTGGCGCTTCCGCGGGCTCGGGGCGCATCATTGCCGGCGGGCACGAGTCGTTTTTGGGTGCTGACAACCTTCGAACCGCCGGTAATGCGCGGTTCTTCGGCAACTCGCTTGCCTGGCTGGCGCGACGGCCACTTAAAGGTTTGACCGTCGGCGAGTTGGGGCTGGGTGGTGTTCGAAGGTTTGTTGAGAGTGCGGGCGGGACGGCACTCCAGCTCAACCCGGCAACCTTCGCCGCGCAGCTGAAGCAGTGCCAGGTGGTCTGCCTGAATCAGGGCGCGCTGGACGGCAACATTCCGGCGCAGCAGGCGGTCGTCCGGTTTGTGAAGGCCGGAAACGGGCTCATCGTGGTCGGTCCGGCCTGGGGTTGGCAGCAGACGCAGCCCGGCAAAGACCTGCGAAAGGATCACTCCGGCAACCGCATCATCACTTCCTTCGGCATCGCATTCGCCGACGGAACCGTCGATGGTCCGTACTCGCCCGCCGGCGCCCAAAGCCCGTTGCTGACCACCGAATCGGCGATGGCCGCGCTTCGAACCGGGCAACTCACGCCCAACGACGTCACGACCGCCACCGCGACCGTTCAGCGCGCGCTCAGCGTGATGCCAACTTCTTCGCACGGCCTGCGGAATGAGATCACGAAGTTGGCCAAAGGCGAAGGCACCGCCGCCGGACCGTCCCGCAAGTCGCCGATCACGACGAAAATGCCGTTCTCGCGTTTGCTGGCGACGCTTCAGAGCCGTGACTTCGCCGCTTTGAGCCCCGAAAAGGTGCGCGCGTACCCGTCCTCCGCCGATTTCCCGGGTGCCGTGCCAAAAGGGGCGGGCCGGGTGACCCGGTCGATGAAGCTCGATACCGCCGTGCCGGAATGGAACGCCACCGGCCTGTATGCCGCGCCGGGCGAGGTCATCACGATCAAGATTCCGGATTCTGCCCGCATCGCCGGGCTCGCGGTTCGCATCGGAAGCCACACCGACGAGCTTTGGCACCTGGGCAAATGGGAGCGATTCCCCGCCGTCAGCAGCCGCACGCTCCTGCGGGGACCGGTGACGAAGGTCGCGAGTCCGTTCGGCGGCACGATCTTCCTCGACGTTCCTTCGGGCTGCAAACTCGGGGAGATCAGCGTCGAAATCGCAAATGCCGTTCCGGCGTTGCGGTTTGTTCTTGGCGAAACGACAAACGCCGAGTGGCAAGCCGACCTGAAGAAGCCGACCGCGCCGTGGGTCGAACTGGAAGGCAAAACCGTTGCGCTAAGCGTCCCGCGCTGGGCGGTGGAAAACCTTTCCGACCCGACCGCACTGATGATCTATTGGGACGAGGTTTTTGCCGCGAGCCGACGGTTATATGCGGCTCCGGCCCGGCCGCGAAAGGAGCGATATTGCGTCGATCGCCAGATTTCTGCCGGATACATGCACAGCGGCTACCCGATCATGACGGGCGACGACGTCGCGGTGACGTTCTGCGACCTGGCAAAACTGCGGGGCCAGGGCAACACCTGGGGCTTCTATCACGAGCTTGGTCACAACTTCCAGCAGGGCGCCTGGACCTTCGACGGCACCGGCGAGGTGACGTGCAACTTGCTTTCCCTCTATGGCAGCGAGGTGCTGAACGGGATCACGCCCGCCGAATATGGCAAGGCGCACCCGGCGGTCGAATACCAAACGCGCCAAAAGCGGCTTCAGGAGTACCTTGCCCAGGGCGCGCCGTTCTCGCGCTGGAAGTCGGACCCGTTCCTCGCCCTCACGATGTACATTCAGCTGCGCGAGGCATTTGGTTGGGAGCCGTATAAGCAGGTTTTTGCTGAGTATGAAGCACTGCCGCAGGCTCAGCAACCGCGCACCGAGCAAGAACAGCACGACCAATGGATGACGCGGATGTCGCGGGCGACGAAGTCCAACCTCGGGCCGTTCTTCCGGGCGTGGGGGGTTCCGGTTTCTGCCCCAGCGGTCGATGGCTTGAAAGACCTCCCGGCCTGGATGCCGCGCGATTGGCCGACGAAGTAGGGTTCTTTACCGGACACGGGTGAAATCCAACCCGCGACTACGGAATTCGACGTTCACCCATGAACCCCAGCGGGGTTCCAGACCATAGCCCCGGGTCGACTCCGGTCGACCCGGGGATTGGCGAGCCGCAATCTTAAGCAGCCCAGCGGGGTGCCAGAATCTCTTAACGGCAATAACAATCCAGAAGCGGGTAAAAACCAACCTGCGGCTACGGAGATCGACGTTCTCCCAGGAACGCCATTTGTCTCTGAATTTCTGCGATCCCGCTGGGATCCCGCTGGGATCCCTCGGCCGCATAAGCCCTTGTGGCCACGGAGCAAAGAGAACCTCGGACAACAACCCGTCCACGGAGCGTGTAACCTGTCGCCGTGAAGCGTTTTGAGATTGGCACGTCGGGCATTGAGGCATCGGAGGTCGCGCTGGGTTGCATGCGGATCGGGGGAATGGAGCCGGCGGCGATCGACAACCTGATTCAGACGTCGTACGACCTCGGGATCGACTTCTATGACCACGCCGACATCTACGGCGGGGGCAACTGCGAGGTCGTTTTTGCCGACTCCATCGCCCGCCTCGGGCTAGATCGGAGCAAGCTGATTTTGCAGAGCAAGTGCGGCATCCGGCAGGGCTTCTTCGACTTCAGCAAGGAGCACATCCTCGATTCAACGAACCGAATCTTGGATCGCCTCAAGACGGACTACCTCGATATTCTCCTCCTCCATCGGCCGGATGCGCTGATCGAGCCGGAAGAAGTGGCCGAGGCCTTTGGCCAGCTAAAGGCGAGCGGCAAGGTGCGACATTTCGGCGTCAGCAACTTCAACCCGGGCCAAATCGAGTTGTTGCAGGCGTTCCTGCCCGATGCGCTCTGCGCGAACCAGCTTCAGTTCAGCATTACGAACACGGGAATGATTGATCGCGGCATCGCGTCGAACATGAAGATCGACAACTCGGTGGACCGCGACGGCGGTGTGCTCGACTATTGCCGATTGAAAAAGATCACGATTCAGGCCTGGTCGCCGTTCCAGTACGGGTTCTTCGAGGGCGTATTCATCGACAACCCCAAGTTCCCCGAGCTGAACAAGGTGATGGACGAACTTTGCGAGAAGTACGGGATCACCAAGACGGGCCTCGCCATTGCGTGGATTCAGCGGCACCCCGCGAAGATCCAGTCGGTGCTCGGGACGACAAGCGCGGAGCGCGTGACTCAGGTGGCGGACGCCGTCAAAATCGAGCTATCGCGCCCCGATTGGTACGCCATCTACCGCGCGGCCGGGAACATCCTGCCGTAATAGGCGGGGTGAGATTCCGGGTCTTTGGTTCGGGGGCCTTTATGCCTACACGGCCATCTTCCGATGAATCCATATCGGACATTCAGGGCTCATCAAGGCTAGGAGAAACCCAAAATGGAAAGAAACCTCAAGACTCGATTTTCCCTCGTCGTTTGCGCCTTGGCTGCGATTGGCAGCGCCTATGGCCAGAACAGCGCGACAACTGCTCTCATGGTGAGTGGCAACGCTCTGGTGTTGCGCCAAGCGGTCTCGGCCCCGGCCACCTCGTTGACGAAAGAGGAGCGGGAGGGCCTGCTCTTCATGCGCGAAGAAGAGAAGCTAGCACTAGACGTTTACGTCGTGTTGGCAAAACGATGGGGCTCTCGTCCGTTTGGCAACATCGCTCAAGCCGAGCAAACGCACATGAGCGCCGTCAAGGGGTTGCTTGACCAGTACGGTCTTCCTGACCCAAGCGCGAACCTGAAACCAGGCAAGTTTAACAACAAGGAATTGCAAAAGATGCACGATGACCTAGTCAGGGCCGGAAGTTTGTCAAGAACGGAAGCCCTGAAAGTGGGAGCCACGATCGAAGACATGGATCTTTTTGACCTGGCACGCTGGGCAAAGCTGACCAACAAGCCTGACATTCTCGCGGTCTACGAGCGCCTCGCGGCCGGATCGAGAAACCACCTTAGGGCCTTTACGAGGAATCTTCGCAATGCGGGCATCACTTACAAGCCGCGCTTCATTAGCCAGGACTCGTACGATAAGATCGTTGGTTCTGGTATAGAACGCGGCGGATCCGGAGGGCGAACGGACTAGTCATCGGTCCTCTCGCTCCTGCCCAAACAGAATCTCCGGTTCTCCCCGTTTGCTGAAAAAACGATTTTCGCCCGATCCGAGGCCTCTGGACTCACGCCACCGAGAACCAACTGCAAACACTTCATCTAGCCCAGAAGCCTAGCGGCCGGTCATGGGTTTCCATTTGGCCGGATCGACATCGCAAGACTAGCCTATCGCGACCTGACCCAACAGGTCGCGGTAGGCGTCGAGGTCGGCGGGGTGGAGTTCTGGGTCTTTCGCGCGGTCGTCCCAGCCGCGCAGCCTGACCGCCGCGGGATAGTGCGGGTTCGATTCAAACTGCGCCACTTCGTCCGCGTTCATCACGCCGCCCTGAAGTTCTAGCGACTTGCGCGAGGCGTCCGAGAGGCCATCTAGGTAGCCGGAGACGGTGGCGCAAAGGTAGCGCTTGGCCTCAACGTGCAGGCGAACCGGTTCGGTAATGGTCTCTGGGAAATGCTGCCGAAGGTAGCGAACGCCCATCTCCTCGTGCCGATCGTCGATTCCGTGGTCGGCGGCGTCCTCGGGCAGGTCGGTTACCAAGTGTCCGATGTCGTGCAACAGCGCCGCAACGACGAGCTCATCCGGCGCGCTCTCGTTCCGGGCGTGCTGCGCGCATTGCAGCGCGTGCTCCAGCTGGGTCACGTCCTCGCCGTATTGCGAGTTTCCTTTGGCGGCGAACAGACCGATAATCTCGTCGGCGATGGGCATGGTTCAGTTTGGGCGGGCGACAGGTTAAGAATCAAGCCGGGCGTTTAAGCGGCGATGGCCCGCCACAAAAACCCAGTCGCTAGTGACCCTGCCAGCAGAATCCGACTTTGCTGAAATCACCGCGTCGGGAATCTTCTTCACGCACGAAAAAGTACAGGATGCCGCCGTCTCCCCACTCAAAATGGGCCGCCTCGTCGGAATCGAACTGCGCCAGCAGCCGCCACTCGCGCTGCGCCATCTCGATGAACTCTTCGCGCATTTCTTCCTTGCTAGTGACGAGCAAACCTTCACTTCGTCTTCGCCTGCCCTCGCACAACGCTTCCATTTCATCCCCCTGGATCGAATCCGGAAATCCTCCGACCTGGTGGCGGGGAAGATCCCGGTACGCCTTCACAGAAAGCTCGATGAATTCCTCCGAGGTCACATCATCCATCTTAAGGGATTTGATTTCTTCTCGCTCCCACGGCGTAACGGATACGATCCGGGTCATCTTGACCGGAAGCTTTCCCGCCGCATGCGCAAAGAGAGCCTCGACCTCCCCAACCGGAAAATCTGAGCCCGATTTTGGAGAGGGGACGTGAATGACCGACGATGACTCTAGGGCATCTTCGTCTAGATCCTCGTCGATGAAGAACAGCAGCCTGCCGTCCTTCGGCAACCAGTCCATCGGAACACATGCCTGCACCTCGGCCAAGTCAATCGAGGCGAGAAGGAACAGCGGATTCCCGTCTCGCGTGGGCCAGGCGATCCCAGGCGGAAGCTCTGGCCGACCAGCAAGGTACGAACGCACGGCTTCCTTGGTCGCAACGAGGTGGACAGCCGGTTGCGCAAAAGTAAGGGCTTTCTCAAGGAGCTCTTGATCAGGCTTGGGCTTGGGCTTCTTCTTCCACCAGGACATGACGAATTCGTTTTTACCTTCGCCGGAGCGTGGATAAAGCCCCAGGCGGACGGGAATCGTCCGACCGTTTTCAGGCCTTCCGTCAGACCCCGACTTGCGTGACGCGGCCGCCGCAGACCGGAAGGTACGTCCCCGTGCAATATGTGGCCAAGTCGCTCAGGTAGAACGCGCAGACGTTCCCGATTTCTTCCGCCGAGCCGTGTCGGCGCAGCGGCAGCGATGCCGCAAAGCCCTTCGAGCCATCCCCTTCGGTATCCACCGTTTCGGTCGCCATCCAGCCCGGCGCCACCATGTTGATGCGGATATTCTCCGGCCCAAGCTCGGCCGCAAGCGACCGCGAAATCCCCACCATCGCGCCCTTTCCCGCCAAATACATCGACCAGTCGCCCGAACCGAGGTTCCAAAGTTCGGTCACGATGTTCACCACTGAACCACCCCCGCCGGCCGCCATCATCGGGCGCGCCGCGCGAATCGTGTTCACGACCGCCTTCGCCCCAAAGTCGAGCATGTTCTGGTAGCCGTCCCAATCGGAACCAGCCAGCGACCCGTGTTGCGCGCCGCCGATTGCGTTGTTCACCAGGCCGTCGAGGCGACCAAACCGGGCCACCACGGCCGCGACCATCTCCTCAACCTGTGCCGCATCGCGAACGTCGCCGCCAACCGCGATGGCTTCCCCACCGGTGGAAACGAGCTCCGCGACCACCGCCTCGGCGCGCTCGCGTCCGCTTGCATAATTCACCGCAACCGATGCACCTTGCCGCGAGAGCACCCGCGCGATCGAGCTCCCGATGCCCTTCGATGCCCCCGTAACCAATGCCACTTTGCCGGCAAGCAACATCAATCCACCGCCTCAAAAGAGGTGGTGAGCGTCTGAGTTTGGCCGGTCTCGGCGGCGCGGTAGCCGCTTTCAAAGATCTCGATAACGTGGCGAGCGTGCTCGGCGGTGCCATAAAGCGGCGTGCATGTTTGCACCAAGTCGATCAGCTGCATGATGTCCTCGTAGACGTGCGTTTCCTCCATCGCAAGGTGCGCGCCGTGGATGTGCCGCCCGCGCGAATAAGCGGCGAGGCCGTCGTCGTGACCAGGGAACTGCAACGGCTCGCCGTTCAATTTCGTGCCTTCCAAGGTTCCGCGGCTTCCGTAAAAGTTCGGCTGGCCCCAGCCCGGCTCAACGCGACCGTGAGCTGCGCCGTAAACGAACGCAAAGACGGAATCGCCAAAATCCAAAAGCAAGAACGAGTTGTCGTCGGCTTCGGTTTGGAACGGCTCGCCCCGAAACTCGCGGGTCGGAATCGAAATGCCCGACATCGCCGTGACGCGCTTCGCGGGACCGAGGATTCCGGTGAGGGTGTGCAACCCGTAAACCGTCATGTCATAAAGCGGTCCGCCGCCCGGCTTTTTCCAATACCAAGACGGGTTGACGTTGCTCAGCAGGTCGTTGCCCCCGCGCACGCCCTCGTTCTCGTGATAGTTGCCGAATCCGGCGCCCACGACCGCCCAGGCGAGTTTGCCGAGGTCGCCATTTTGGATTAGCTTGCGGATGGCCTGGTTCTGCGGCTGAACCATCTGGCCGGGACTGGCGTTAATCTTCACGCCGTGGGCCTTAGCTTCATCGATGAGTTGCGTGGCCCCGGCCGCCGTCACCGACATCGTTTTGTTAAAGTGAACGTGCTTTCCGGCGCGAATCGCCGCGATTCCCTGCTCGAAGTGCAGGCCAATTGGGGTGCCGAGCGTCACCAAGTCGACATTCGGGTCTGCCAGCAACTCCTCTAAAGAGTCGTAGCCGCTGTCGACGCTAAACCGGTCGGCTGCCGCCGCCGCACGCCCCGGAACCGCGTCGCAAACTGCGGCCAGATGCACCCGATCTTGAACGTCTTCTAACGACAGGTGGGCCAACGCCGCCCGAATTCCGATACTGCCTGCCCCAACCACACCAACGCCGATTCTTTCCACCGCGACAGTGTGCCGGTTGGGCCGGAATTTGTCAATTCCGGCACCCGAGAGAGGTTTAGTCCACCTTGCGCGCGGCTTACTCGGCCTGATGTTCGGCTCGCTTTTTCGCCTCGGCGGCATCGTTCCCCGCCTTCTGCTTCAGCTCTTCCGCACGGTGCTTGGTTTCTTGACCAAACTCCTCGGCCTTGTGCTTGCCTTCCTGAATCTTTTCGTCGGCTTTGCCCATGAGGTCAGCGGCAAAATCTTTTGCCTTGTCAGCGAGATCGGCGGCGGCGTGTTTGGCTTTGTCCAGGTTGTTTTCCATGTCAATGCTCCCGACTCCCGGAATTCCGCGATGGGTCCATTTCAACTCGGCCGGTGGGACCAAAGAAGGCGGGAAAGACCCTATCTTCTCGGTTTGGGCTTGAACCCGGCGTCTTTCTTGATTTCGCGCATCGTGTGTTTCATGCCGGCAATCTTCTTCTTAAATCCGCCGCCCACATTGCCGCCGGAGTTCTTGACGATGCTGAACATGTCCTCGAACCAGTCCGCGATGATCCCGAAGAATCCTCGCCGGTCCTGTTGGAATCGGACGGGTCCGTCGCGGTGTTGGTTAGAGTTATTTGCCATATCTTCCTTTGCTACTCCCTACTTCCGACGAATCCCCAAAGCAACCGAAAAGCTGGTAATTGCCTTTCTATTGGGGGAAGAGATGATGTAATCTGCGGCCCTCATGAACCTCTCAACCGAGTTTCTGGCGACGTTGCCGCAAAACCACGGCGGTTATTTGGAAGGAGATCGCGTCGATGCGTTCCTGCACGAGGCGGGCATCAAGTTTGCCGCCGGCCACTGGTGCGCGGGACAATTTGCCGACCGATTCGCGCCGGCCGGATACAACGCCGATGATCCAACCTTCGATGACTCGGTAGAAGCGCAGATCGCGCGCGTTCGTCAGGCCGGAATCGATGGCGCCGAGTTCCATGAGATCGTGTTCCTAGACGCCCACGGCGCGAAAGACGCCGCCAAGATCGCCTCGATCCAGGCGGCATTGGCCACCCACCGCGTCATCCCGACGAACATGAACTTCAACACGTGGACGCATCCGAAGTTCAAGTTCGGCGCCGTCACCCACCCCGATGCAGGCATGCGACGGGTCGCGCTCGATCAGATCCTGACCGGCGTCGAAATTGCCCACGAGCTTGGGTTTGCTAGCTGCGGCTATTGGCCGGGTTCGGACGGCTGGGACTACCACTTTGAGGTCGATTACGGCCAGCGGCTACGATGGTTCATCGACGGCTGCACCGAAATCGCCGCCCGGTGCGATGCGCTTGGCCTTCCGTTTGGCACCGAGCCAAAGCAGAAAGAGCCGCGAGAGATGAACATGATCACCAACACGGTGGCCAAGGCCGCGCTGGTCTGCAAAGAAGTCAACGCAACGCTAGGCAAGACGGTCATGGGCGTCGCCATCGACTACGGCCACGAGCAGATGGTCGGCAACACCCCGGCGGATTCGCTGTACATGCTGAAGACCCTCGGCATTCCCATCGCGAACTTCCACATCAACGGTGCGAAGTACAACAGTAACGACGAAGACAGGATCGCCGGAACCGACGACATCTGGCGCTTGGTGGAGTTCTGCTACGCGGCGATTGATACCGGCTACGACGGGTGGTTCGGCGAGGACCAATTCACTTACCGCACCGAGCAGGTCGAATCGATGGCCCTCTCCCGCGAGTTCTTCGCGAACTGCATGAAGAAGGCGCTCCTCATCTACGCGAACAAGGCAGCCCTGCAAGCCGCTCAGGCAACGGGCGATGCGGCCCGAACGATCCAAGTCGTGAAGAAAGTCATTTACAACGGCTGAGCCGTCACCAGTCGAGCGTAAATTACTAGGCCGCCCGCAAATAGGGCGGCAAAGTACAGGGCAATCATGCCCCACGATTCGTGGCACTTGGCTCCGAGCGCCGCGCCGACGATGAGGCCGGACCACAGGATCGCGTAGGGAACCCAGTGCCGGTTTCGTTGGCCGCTCAGCTCTCCCGCCATTCCCTGCCCAATCTTCACCAGAGCTCCGGTCATGTACGTGAGGCCGATTCCAGCCTCATCGCCCCCTTGGAACACGGCGTTTTCCCTGCCCATCGCCACCGCGCAAAGCAGCAGGCTCAGTTCCCCGAAACCAACCGAGTGCGAGAGGGCGGCAAGGAGCAAAAGCACGGCGACGAGTCCGATGGCCGAAGCGCGCTGGTGCTTTTTCAGATGGTGCCGAACCAACGACCCCAGCGTTACGCCCACGACGAACGCCAGAATGAGCCCCAGGAGCATCGCGCTCGAAGTGAAGTCGCTCGCAGCCAAACTCGTGCCGAGGCGGGTCGAGTTTCCGCTCATAAACGAAACGAAATAGCTTTTCGCGCCCATGAATGCCAGCGCATCCACGTAACCCGCCAGCCCGGCAAGCAGCACGGCAAGCGTTACCGTTCGTTTGTTGTAGCGAGTCACGGTATCACTTTCCCCCATTTCGGGGACGGCCGGCCAACGGTTAAATGTAATAAACTATTGGTAAGCCCGCCCACGGGGTAAGCTTTCGGGTGATGGGAGAAGCCTGAATGATGCTCCAACTTCTAATGCTTCTCTCGACGGTGGGGGTTGGCGCCGAGCTACCGGCCGAATCCGCTCCGGCCGGGGATGACCGGGTCGTCCGGGACCCGCTTAGGCCGGTCACCCGGATCGGCCGGGATCGATTCGAGTTACAGTACTTCACCGCCGAGCCATGCGCGACTCGGGTTCGATACCGAAGGGGCGTTTTCCCGGCGGCCGCTTTTCAAAAACTCGCCGACGGAAACGTTGAGATTTTTGAGGACAGCGTGCCGAAACGGTGGCACCGAGTTTCGGTCACCGGTCTCAGACCAGGCTCTCGCTACTTTTATCAGGTCTATGAGCCGCAGCGCCAAGCGTCGGAGACGGAGAAAGCCTGGGGCGCACGGGATGGATTCCGTCGGGAATACGCCGTTTCGACTTTGGCCGAAGCTGGCAAAAAGACGATTATCCACCTGCCGGTGAAGGTCATTTTGATGACGAACGTCTTCAATCCGGAAGGCGCGCCCGGGTTACCCACCCGCATGAGCGAACCCGCCCTGGCGATTCTTCGCCGCGAGTACGCGCTCGCCACGCGCTACTTCTGGATTTCCAGCGGCATGCGCCTCTGGGTCGATTACCAAATCACGGTGGATTCTCGCTGGCAACTATGGGGCCCCTCCCGCACGGTCTCGGGCACCCTCGGCTACGGCTTACCGGTCTGCCGCTCCTATCCAAACCAGGACTTTCTGGCTCCGGGCGGAGGAACCTTCACCGTTTTCGATCCCCGCAGACCGGATGATGTCATCAAAGAGGGAATCACCGAACCCTTCCCCTTCGCCGCCCAAATCGAACAGGCTTTCCCCCAGCGATACAACGCCCAGCTCAAGCGGTGGGCGTATTACAACTCCGGCGGCGGAACCTACGGAGTAGACGAGTTTCCGCGCGGAATCCCGGCCCGTAGCCAGTTTCTGGGCGGAGGCGACACGGCGTGGCTCGCCGCGCACGAATTCCATCACGGGCTGGAGAGCATGGGCAAGTTCTCGTTATCAGACCGCGAAGATGAGCGGATCGTCTTCAATCACCCGTCGCCGCGCCGACTTGGGACGAACGCCCAGGCTTGGTCAACCGCCGGACGGCACGGCGAGCATTGGGACGTAATGGCGTTTTGGGACCGGCAACTCACCGACGCTCAGTGGCTGCGGATGTACTTCGGCCGGACCGAGACCGTTGTCGACGCCGATCAGGACGGATTCCCGGATAACGACCCACGACTGCCGTACGACGAAAAGCGGTTCGGCTCGTTGTCAACGAAAGCCCGCACCGACGGGCGGATGAACGACCTGGCAAAGGTGATGCAGAGCAATTGGGCGCCCGGCCCGCTCTCCACCACGTGGGTTCGAACCGAGCCGCAAAACGTCGTGCCTTCGCCCACGAACCCAGACTCCGACGGCGACGGATTGGCCGATGCCGACGATCCGATTCCATTGTTTGCGGTTCCGCCGTTGGTGCCTTTCCTGACGGCGAAAGTGGACGGCCTGGCAGACGAGTGGAGCGGTATTCCCTTCGCCGGCCAGCTCGCGACCTCTGGAAATGGGTCGCGCCGGCGGGAAGCGGTCGATGATGACCGCGCTTTGGGTCCGCGAGATCGCCGCCTGACGTATTGGCAAGCAAGCGACGAGAAGGCCTACTATGGCTGCTTTCGGGCCGAAGGGGATTGGGACCGCATCGATTTGACCCTCGACGGAGAAGGCAAGGGTGTGTATTCGGGAGAGGGCATCCAAAGCATCACGTTCACCCGGGCAAAAGGGGTTGTGACGGCAACCCCGGGATTGGGCGGCGCGGAGGGGCTCGAGTTTGTCTGGTTAAAGGTAGGCAATGCCCACATATTGGAGTTCCGGCTGCCACAAGGCGGAAAGTCGCCCTGGCTGTGGGAGCGCGGCGGCAGAGAGATCGGCGTCACGGCAAACTTTTGGTTCGAGAACCGAGGGTTCTCTCTGTATGAGCCGTACCGTCCGGTGTACTTCCGGATGGAAGGACCCGGCTAGCCTAACCGCCCGCCCCGTATACTCGTAGAACTAATTACGATGCACCAGGTTCCCTTGCCACCGGAATACATCGACCTTTCGCCCGAGACCACGGACGAGCGCATCCGTACCGCGAAAAAGAACCTCGGGGGATCCACCGTCGTGATGGGGCATCACTACCAGCGGGACGAAATTATCGCCCACGCCGACTTCCGGGGCGATAGCTACAAACTCGCGAAGGACGCGAACATCAACCCAGATGCTGAGTTCATCGTGTTCTGCGGCGTGCACTTTATGGCCGAAAGCACGGACATCCTAACGCCGGAGCGCGTGAAAGTCCTGCTGCCGAATCTCGCTGCCGGGTGCAGCATGGCCGACATGGCGAACATCTTTCAGGTCCGCCGATGCTGGCAGGACCTGGCTACGGTCCTTGGTTCCGCCACCACCGTCGTTCCGGTCACCTATATTAACAGTGCCGCGAACTTGAAGGCGTTCGTCGGCGAGCATGGCGGGACGGTCTGCACCAGCACCAACGCGCCCACTGCCGTCGCCTGGGCGTTGGAGCAAGGCGAGAAAGTGCTGTTCTTCCCCGACCAGCATCTAGGCCGGAACACCGGCGTTCGGCTCGGATACGACCCCTCCGAGATGGTAGTTTGGGATCCGTTCAAACCGCTGGGCGGCAACTCTCCCGAGGCTCTGCGCGCCGCGAAGTTCATCCTTTGGAAGGGCCATTGCAGCGTCCACAAGCGGTTTTCGGTTCAGCAAATCGAGAAAGCAAGGCTGGATTATCCCGGCATTCGGGTCATTGTTCACCCGGAATGCGAGCTTGAAGTCGTAAACGCCGCCGATGAGAACGGCTCAACCGAGGCGATTATCCGTGCGGTCGTCAGCTCTCCGGCTGGGTCCAAATGGGCGGTGGGTACCGAGATCAACCTCGTTAGTCGTCTGGCGAAAGAGAATCCGGACAAGACGATCTTCTGCCTGGACCCGCAGATTTGCCCGTGCGCGACGATGTACCGAATCCATCCAAGCTTTCTGCTGTGGGTGCTGGAAGGTTTGGTCGAAGGCGAGGTGCGCAACCAGGTGTCCGTGCCGGAGAAGGTCCAGATGTTCGCGCGCGTCGCGCTGGACCGCATGCTCACCGTCTGCGCGTAGCCCGTACGAAATTCGCTAAACTCCGAAGGGCGTTTTGGGACACACAATGAAGTGGACAAATATTTCTCGGGCAATGCTGGCGGTCGCCGTCGCGTCGGCCCCCGCAATCGCAACGGCGCAGGAGCGCGTCTCCAGCCTCACCGGTGAAATCAGGCAGCACGATTCCTTTGCAAGCCGCATTCTGGGCAACAAGCGAACGTTGCGCGTTTACTTGCCGCCCGACTACGACAAGAACCGCGGCGCTCGCTACCCGGTGCTTTACATGCACGACGGGCAAAACTGCTTCGACGGCATGACCAGCTACATTCCGAACCAGGAATGGCGTGCCGACGAAGCCGCCCAGGCCCTCATCGAGAACCGGATGCTGCGGCCGCTCATCATCGTGGCCATCGACAACGCGGGTGCCGACCGAGCCAATGAATTTTTGCCGACGAAGGTGAAAACGACCGTGAAGAAGTACGGCGAGTTCGTCGTGGGGGAGGTCATGCCGTTCATCACCCGAACCTACCGAACCAAGACCGGGGCCAAAAACACGGCCCTCTGCGGCTCGTCGTTTGGCGGGGTCGCGACGCTTTGCATTGGCCTCAACTACCCAACCGTTTTTGGCAGCCTCGGTGTGATCTCGCCGTCGGTTTGGTGGGACGATCGCGTCCTGCTGAAGATAGTGGATGCCCTACCGAAGAAAACCGACCAGAAGATTTGGGTTGACATCGGCACTACGGAGGGCGGCGACAGCGAAGGCGACGCCGCCGCTCTGTTCGATCGGCTTGCGGCGAAGGGCTGGACCCCCGGCAAGAACCTGATTCTCTACCGCGACCGGTTCGCAAAGCACAACGAGGCCGCCTGGGCTGGGCGAATGGACCTCATTTTACAGTTCCTGATTGGGAGATAAACAACAAATGATCAAAGTTGGAATTATTGGCTGCGGACAAATTGCGCAGCATCACATGCGCACCTACCGAAAGATCGAAGGGGTCGAGATGGTCGTTTGCGCCGACTTAAACCCAGAAGCGGCCGAGCGCTCTTCGAAAGAGTTTGAGATTCCGGAGTTCACCACGAACTTCCGCGACATCCTCTCGCGAGATGACATCGATGCGGTGGACGTTTGCCTGCACAACAACATGCATATGCCGGCGACGCTGGCCGCATTGGAAGCCGGTAAGCACGTTTACTGTGAAAAGCCGATGGCCGGCGCGTATGCCGACGCTGAGACCATGCTCGCGAAGGCCCGCGAGGTCGGCAAGCACCTCCACATTCAGCTGGCGACGCTGTACACGAACGAAACCCGCGCGGCCCGTGAACTGATTCAGCTTGGCGAGCTCGGCGATGTGTTCCACGCGCGATCTGCCGGATTCCGACGCCGTGGCCGACCGTTCGTCGACGGCTACGGAACGCCGACGTTCGTTCAGAAGCGGTTCTCGTCTGGCGGCGCCATGTATGACATGGGCGTCTATCACATCTCGCAGATCCTGTTCCTTCTTGGCAACCCAGCCGTGAGCCGGATCTCTGGCCAGACGTACCAGCGCATGGCAATGGATGCCGGACGCCGCGACTCCAGCGGTTACGACGTCGAAGAGCTCGGCCTCGGCCTCGTTCGGTTCGACGGCGGCAAGACGATGGACCTCATCGAGAGCTGGGCCCTCAACCTCAACTCGCTCGAAGGCTCCTGGATCGTCGGCGATCGCGGCGGCGTGAAGCTCGATCCGTTCGGCTTCTTCAAGAGCTACGGCAATCTGGACATGAACGCCACCGCCGAGCTTGGTTCGGCGAACTTCCGGTGGCGAAAAGTGCAGGGCGACGGCGACTTCTACGGCGACTCGCAGGCGCACTGGATCGCGGCGCTTGCCGGCAAGGTCGAGCTTTGGCCGACCGCCGAGGTTGCTTTGAACACGATGCTGGTTTCGGAAGGCGTGTACCTTTCGTCGGAACTGGGACGCGAAGTCACCGCCGACGAAGTTCGGTCATCTTCCAAAAGCACGGCTGTTCAGATCTGAACTACTGACCGGCGGCCGTCAGAACGACCCGGATCGTCTTTGAGATGATCCTCAAATCAAGCACCGGCGAACGGTGCTTGATGTAACACAAATCGTATTGCAGCTTGATCAGGCTGTCTTCCTCGCTTGAGCCGTACCGGTACTTCACCTGCGCCCAGCCGGTGAGACCCGGCTTCACCGCGTGTCGCGCCCGGTAAAACGGGATGGATTCGGCCAGCTTCGCGACGAACTCGGGCCGCTCGGGACGCGGCCCGATGAGACTCATTTCACCCTTTAGAATGTTCCAGAACTGGGGCAACTCATCGAGTCTTGTGCGCCGGAGAAATCGACCAACCGGCGTGATCCGGGGGTCGCCGTGCGTGCTCCACTGAGCCCCGTTCGACTCCGCGTTCACCGTCATCGACCGAAACTTCACGATGGAAAAGTTGCGACCGCTCTTGCCGACTCGCAGCTGGCGGTAAAAGATGGGGCCGGGGCTTCCACCGCAGGCGTTCGCGAGCGCAATAAACGGCATCAACAACGCGGTGAGCGCAAGGCCGACGATGCCCGCCGCAACGTCGAGGATGCGCACAAATACGTCGTGCAGCAAAAGATGCCTTGGCTGCTCCACCGGGAACATGACGCCCCAGTTGTTGCCGACATGCTCGACGGCGACCTTTTGCATCAGGTCCTCGTACATCTGCGGCATGCTGGTGATCCGCACCCCTTGCTCCCGAGCGGTCACGAGGCCGGTGAACACCCCGGCACTGAGTACCGGCGTGCGATTGATGGAGAGACAGATCGTGTCGACACCAAGTTGCTTCACCCAATCCATCAAGGTTTCGGTTTTGCCGAGCACCGGCAATCCGGCATGTAATTGCCCAACCTTCGTCTCCTCGTCGTCCACAAAGCCTACGAGTTGGAACCCGCGGTCTCCCCGCAATTGATTCTCGGCCACGGCCGCGGCGAGAATGCCGCCGCTTCGTCCGGCCCCCACTACCAGAACTCTTCGGGCAAAGGGAAATTTTCTTGCCGCAGCGCAAAAGAGCGTCCGCCAGATAGCAAACAGCACGACCGCCGTGATTGCTAACGAAGCCTTTAGCCACAGCGGACCCGTCAATGAAGGCAATTCATAGAGTGAACGTGCCGTGAGCACCACGAACGCGGCCGCGACCGTTGCAAGGTGAGTGCGCGGGTAAGAAGCCGCCCGGCTGAGGCTATAGAGGTTCGAACTTAGGGCAAGCAGGAACCAAAGCGCGGTTGAGCCGAAGAGAGAAAGCAACTCCACGCTTGAGATGAATTGCAGCGACGCGCCGCGACGGTCCCAGGTTGCCAGCAGCATCGGGACCAACAGCGCGACCATGTCTCCGGTCGCGAGGAGAATCTTTCCGTCGCGCAAAGACAGCCGCGCGGCAACCGCTTGGTCAGCCGAGGGCACCTTAACCGTATAAGCATCTTCCGCGTGAATCATACGTATTGAGCAATAAACAGGAAATACAATGAAACAAAATAAAGTTTGCCGCCCCTGGCGGCCGCAAAACTCGCCTACTTCGAGAGTGCCCGGATGAGCGCGAGGGTGAGGCCCGCGCTGGCCAAGCCCGAAGCCGCATTCTGAAGGTCACTGACCTTCTCTTGCAATCGAACCGCCATCACCTTTGTTGGCACCAGAATGTGGTCGCCAAGCTCAATCTTAACGCCGCGTCGGTACTTTAGAATCGTGCCGGAGGCGCGCACGACAATGATGAGATCGACGGCTGCGTCCGCCGAGGTGCCGCCCGCCCGGTCCAGGTAGTACGCAAGCGACTCACCCGGCGCGAACGTTACCGCGCTGGGCAGGGCCACGGCTCCCGAGATCGCGACCGTCGTTGGTCGCTCCGGAATGATCAGCGTGTCGCCGTCCTGCAAAATCACATCCGTACGACCGCCCGGCTGACGTAGCGCCGTTTCGACGTTCACGTTTAGGTTGCCGCTGGGAATCAGTTCTCGCTCGCCCAACATGCGCGCGGCGGTGGCTGCCTCGCTGCGCAAAGCCTCAGCAAGTGCTTGGTCTAGCGACTTTCCGGGCTGGATCGAAAGGCCACCTTGTCCGCTTGGGGTCGCTTGATTCGTCAGCAAGGGTGCCGATCCACTGATGCTGGAACCTTGTGAGAACACAATTCGAAGTCGATCCAGGTCGATGAGCGCCTGCGCGCGCTTGAACTCGTCTTCCGAAACCAGCCGGAACGCCGCCGCAAGCCGCGGCTGAAGCGCAAGCTGTCGGGCTGTTGTCAGGAATTTCGGGTCTCGCACAAATTCCGCACCGGGCGAAAACGCCCGGTCTGTGAGTCCACCCGACCGTTGCACCAGGTTGCTCAATCGGTCGTTCCGACCGGTGAGCATGTACGGGCCGGGGTACTTCACCGCGCCCAAAACCTGCACAATCCGAGGCTTCTCGATGAGATCGGTTCGGGTCGGAAGCGTGATCGTATCGCCCGGCAGCAGGGCAACGTTTGCCGAAGGTACGCCTGCCATCACGTCTTGCAGCTTGATTCGAACGACGGGAGCACCAACCTCGCTCCAGGCACGCGTGAGTTCAAGGGTCTCCGCCGCATTCGGGAAAACACCTCCAGCGAAAGAGATGGCGTCCTTCAGGGTCATGTTTGAAGCTCGGCGGAACGTGCCGGGCCGCTGCACCGCACCAATCACGCGGACGGTCTCATCAACGCGGAACGCCGTTTCTTCCTGGGTGAACACGCTGAGCTTGTCCTTCGGAAGTAATTCAACGTTCTGGCTCGGGTCCCCCGTCATGACCTTGGCTAAGTCTAGGACGAGCAGCGGACCTTGGGTGCCGTCGACATTTACGCGCTGAAGGTAGGCACGGTCGGTTGAGGCGTTTGGCTTAAGGCCGCCAACGACGGCGATGAGGTCGGCGACGCGCATCCCTTGGGCGCGCGTGTAGGTTCCCTGTCGGAGCACCGCGCCGCTAATTTCCACGCTCTGCTCGGCGGTGAACGCGCTCTCGGCGAACGTGTTCACGGTCAGAACATCGTCATCCTGCAGAAAAATGTTTGCCGTCTTGTCGCCGTTCAGTGCTTTGCCGAGGTCCACCTTAAGCAGTTCGCCGGGCGCTCCGTCCGGCAGCGTGCGCTGGATGAAGCCCATGCGGTCGTTTGCCGTTGGTAGCAGACCGCCGACCTGCACCAAGAGATCGCGCAACGTCATTCCGTCGGCGCGGCGATAGGCACCCGGCCGCTGCACCGCCCCGGCCACCGAGAGTCGGCGCGGGCTGAGGAACGCCAGCTCGCCGATGGTGTAAATCTTCAGCCGGTCGCCTTCCTTCAGCAGCGGATTCGCGGCCGACTTCTGCACGGCGTCCCGTAGGTTCACCGGAATCAGGATGTCCTCGCCAAGAGCCGTCTTCCGAAAGAGATCGGCTCGGTCTAAGGCCGCCTCTGGCAACAGTCCTCGCGCGGTGTCGATGAGGTCCGAAACGCGCATGCCCGGCCGGAGCGCGTAGGTTCTAGGCTGGTCGACCGGGCCCTGAATCGTGACCACGTTCGCCAGCACGGGCCGAACCGAGAAGACTTCAACGTTGTCGCCGTCGTAAAGCACCGGGTTGCCGTCCTTCGCGCCCAGGTTCACGTCCGCCAAAAATCGGCTGTTCCCAGGGCGAATCGATTCGACGGAAACGCGCTGCGAAATGCCGGCCGGACGGACGCCACCGGCAAACTTCAGCGCCTGCTTCAGCGTCTCGCCGGTTTTGAGTTCAAAAATTGCCGGGCGGCGAACTTCGCCGCGCACGCTTACCTGCGAAACGGCGGGCGGGATGAGCAGCAAGTCGCCGGGCTGCATCCCAATGTCCCCCGATGCGTCGCCCTTCAAGAAATAGCCGTACAGGTCGATGGTCTTCGTGACTCCGTTGGCGCGTCGCAGCTCGATCGTCCGGAGCGAACCGAAGTCGGATGGTCCGCCGGCGGCATAGAGCGCGTTGAAAACGGAAATGATGCTTGGAACCTCGTAGGTTCCCGGCGCGAACGCCTCTCCAAGAACTCGGATCGTGATGCTCCGGACGGCAGCAAGCTGAATTTCTGCTTTCGCATCGCGAACAAACCGCGCGGCCACCCGGCTAACGACCTGCTCGGATTGGGCAAGTGTTTGGCCGCGTAGAACCACTTTTCGATTTGTGCCGGGCACCATAATGGAACCCGTTGCGTCCAGCTTCGCTTCCGTTTCGGTTGCCGCCTGCACCGGGCTGGTGATTCGAATCGTGAGCCGATCGCCGGGGCCGAGCTGATACCTTGCCGGAACGGTCGCCATGTTTCCTCGCGCCAAATCGCTGGGTCCAACCGGCGTCGCCGTCGGGTCGGTCGGCGCAGCTGGGTTCTCTCGCTGACGCTGAAACACCAGCTTGCGGGCTTCGGCGAAGAAACTGTAGCCAAATCGGTCGAGCGGCGGCCGCACGGCGGGGGTCACATCGGCACTTTGCGGCTTCGCTTTCTCAGTAACTGGCGCGGTAACCGGTTTTTCGGCGGCGGGCTTTTCTTGGGCGGGAGTCACAACCGGCGGAACGGAGCCGGTCGTTTCGGTGCTCTGCGCGTAGCTGCCGGGGAAAGAGCCAAGAACCAAAACGGCAAGCATGGCCGTGAAGACCCAACGGCCGGACATCCTCACCCACGCGTATTTACTGGCAAATTCAGTCATGGAAATGTGATCCGGTCGGGCACCGCCCACCAGCGACGCAGGTTACCTCTCGATCTCCCCAAGTTTTCGGTCTTAACCAAATCTTTACATAACTCCGCGCTATACTCCCACGGGTTCGGCCTCCGATTCCTTCTGATTCTATGAAACGTTCGTCTGCGCCACAAGAGTCGAAGTCAACTTTTTTCGGCAGCGGACTTCTTGTACGAGGCTTTGTTATCGGGGCGGTTTTGGCTGCGGCCACCGCCGGTTTTGTGCTCCTGTCGCCGGCGCGATACGAAGCGTTTTCGACGTTCGTGATTCCCAACCTCACCACCGGCCAAGCTTCGATTTCGTTGGCAAGTCGGGATGCGACGCCTTTGACAATTTTACAAGGAGTTGGCGGAAGTGCGCGAATGGTGAGCGCGCTAAGCGCCAAGTCTGGCCGCCCGGCTGAGGAGATTCGGCTCGGCTTGCGCTGGGACGTTAACGCGGAGGCCAACCAGCTGACGGTTAGATACCAAGACTCCGACGGCAAGCGAGCGGTTCAGATCGTCCAGGACGCCTCGACCGAATTGCGCTCGCTCGGAAGCGAACTCCGAAAAGAGCTCGCCAGTACTTTGGAAATGCAACTTCAGGCCGCTCTCAAACAACGCGAGGCGGGTCTGGTCGAACTGGAGCAAAGCCTAGTCGCGGCCCAAAAGCGGTTGCGCACTGTGCCCGATGCGACTTCCCCGACTGGCCTCACGGCGCTTGGCCGCCTGAAGGACGTGGAGATTGAGCTTGGCCGAACCGAAACGGCGCTCGAAGTCGCGCGAAAATCGGCCGTGGCGCGTGGCGAAACGAAGAACAGCGTCGTCTTGCCGGTGTCTTCGCGGACCAACGCGATGACGGGGCCCAGTTGGAAGCAGCGCGTTCAGCAAGATGAGTACGAGCTTCGTGTCGCCGAGACCAAGTTCGGACCCGATTCGCCCGAAGTCCTGACCCAGCGACGCAAGCTTCGCGAAACCGAGCGCCAGTTGACGCGGGAGATGACCGATTACCTTGCCTCCGTCCGCCAGAGTCTCGACCCTGAGATCGCCGCCCTGGAATCGAAGCGCCAGGTTTTGGCCTGGCAACGCCAAACGCTCGCGACCCTAGCGAAGGTTGCTCCGGAAGAAGCGCTGGACCTCGAGCGGCGCGTTCGGGAAATCCAGGCGGAGGCGGAAGCTCTCGCGAGGATGAAGAGCCAGGTCGATGCCGCTCGACTGGATGCGGAGATTGATCGAGCTACCTATGTGATGCTGGATCCGCCGCAATTGCGAGATCGACCAGTGAACAAAGACCTTCCGGCACCGGTTGGAATCGCGCTCCTCGCTGGCTTTGGGCTTTCGGCTCTTCTGAGCCTCCGCCCGGGCAAGTCGCCCGAATCGGCAGGCAGCTGATGTCCGGAACCCCGCGAAGCTACACGCTCCGTCCTGGTCGGCTCGAAGGCAAGGTCACCGTGAGCGGCGCGAAAAACAGCGTGCTCCGGCTTCTTGCCGCCTCACTTCTCACCAGCGAGCCAGTTAGCCTATCGAACTACCCCAGCGGCCTGCTCGATGCCCAAATCCACGTCGGCATGCTCCGCATGCTCGGCAAGAGTTGCATCGTAAGGGAAAGTGAAATTCACATTACGGAGGGCTTTCCGGTTCCGGCGGCCCTCAACTGGACGGAAAGATCGATCCGGAACACCCTCCTGATTCTCGGCGCGATGGTCGCCCGGACCGGCGTTGGGGCCGTACCCGTGCCGGGCGGATGCCGCCTGGGGGATCGAAAGCATGATCTTCACGAGCTGGTTCTCACCTCGCTGGGGGCTAAAGTCTGGGTAGACCAAGAGGGTCGACTCGCCGCCGAAGCACCCAACGGACTGACCGGTGCGGACATCCACCTGCCGATTCGAAGTACGGGCGCGACCGAGAACGCCATCATCTGTGGCGCGCTGGCCACCGGAACCACCCGAATCTGGAACCCCCACTTGCGGCCCGAAATTCTGGATCTCGTTGCGTTCCTTCGACAGCTCGGGGCGAACATTGAGGTCTTCGGACAGGAGCACATCGCTGTACACGGCGTCGACCGGCTCGGCGGCGGGACGCACCGGGTGATCGCCGACAATATGGAAGCACTCACGTGGGCGGTGGGTGCCGTCATCACCGGCGGCGACGTCGAGATCGAAAATTTTCCGTTTGGCGACCTAGAAGTTCCGCTGATCCATCTCCGGGAGAGCGGCGCAAAGTTTTATCGGGGCGAGAATTCGCTCATCGTCCGTGGCGGCCGACCGTATCCGGTCGAGATTAGTACCGGGCCCTACCCGGGCATCAACTCGGACATGCAGCCGATTTTCGCCGTCTACGGAGCGGCCGCTCGGGGAACGTCGAAGGTCATCGACCTGCGATTCCCGGGTCGGTATGCCTATGCGGATGAACTGCGGAAGCTCGGCGCCGACGTTGTCTCTGAAGGCGACCTGCTGGTGATTCACGGCGGCAGCCCGCTCGTTGGGTCCGACGTAACCGCCGTGGACCTCCGTGCTGGAATTGCCCTCGCGTTGGCCGGCCTCATCGCCGAAGGCGAGACGACGATCTACGACGCCTGGCAGATCGAGCGCGGCTACAACCAATTCATCCCAAAGCTGCGCGCTTTGGGTGCCAACGTCACCGTGACGCCCTGAGCCGCGCCGAAAGCTGCGCCCGAAAACTCTTCGACATCATTGCCCGAAGTCCCCGCTTCGCCACGGCGAATGGCATCGCCGCGCGGATATTTGATGCCGCAGGTAGACGGGCCGGGCCTTGGTAAAGCGCCTCGTATGCAGCGAGTGAATGCCGAACATCGAGAAAACGATCGGCATATTCTGTGCCCATGGCGGCCAAGTCTTCTCGCACGCCAGGTTCAAAAAGAACGCGTCCCAGGTCGTCCACAAGCTGCGCCCGAGGAAGCGGTGCGGCGTTGCGGCCGCTGAAATTGAACTCGGCAAACAAGTCGATGTTGTCCTTCTGCACTAGGGCCGAATAGCCGTCTTTGTTCACCAGGAAGAGCGGGCAGCCAACGGCAAGGGCCTCGAACGCCGTCCGGCCCATGCCGAAAATGGCGTCTGCCATGCCCAGATAGGACTGCGCATCCATCGCGACTTCCTCCTCCGAAACCGCAAACGGTACTTCGGAGCAGCGCTTTCGCACCTGCTCGGCCAGCGCGGGAACGTCGGCGTAGCCAATGTGCACGAAGGTGACCTTTCGGCCGCGCTTGCGAAGCTCCGCCGCCGCGTCGATGCCCTCCAGGATGCCCCGCGTGTAGGCCGGGCCGATACGGGCGATGCGGAGAATAATCTTGGCTTCCGGTTCGATCCCGTGCTTCCGTCGAAATTCAAGCCACTTTTCGCTGTTTTGCCTCGCCCGCAACTCGCCGGTATCAATACGCGCCGGAATGACCTGCACCTCTGCGGCGGGACAAAGCTCGCGAAGCTCCGCTTGGTTTTCGGAACTCAAACAGGTCAAGAGAGGTGGGCTAAGCCGTTGCATGAGCTTTAGCTCAAGCGGCTCTCGCACCGGCGGGCCGCCGCAACGAGTGTAAATCACTGGCTTGTCTCGCCCGACCCCGAGAGACGCTGATTCCACCAGGCCAAGCGTGCTGAACAAGTGGATTGCATCGAAATCCTCCCCGGTCTGTGCCGCGAGATCGGTCCGAAAGCGGTGCCGCACGCGCACCGGTGTAAAGCCGGCCCCGCGCACCACCGCGTCCGGCGACGCTTCGCCGATAAGAAAACGGATGTCGTGACCACGCGACCGCATGCCAGAAGCCAGCGTTACGGCGGTTCGAGTGTGCCCGCCCAACCCCGCATCTAGCACAACGTAGACCAGCTTCATCCGGGGCAGAGGGTACCGTCGTGCCTGTGGTTGCCTCTGGCACGTTTTTGTTTGACGCCCAGCGGTCGGGCAGGTCGCCGCACGCCGTCGGGAACCTCCGCGAGCCGGATGTTTGCTGGGAGACGTGGCTGCGGGCCTATCCACCGTCCGGTGCGGAGTCCTCGGCGGGCTTCGATGCGGCCGGCAACCTCTACTTTGGGTCCCACAACGGGACGTTCTATTCCCTCTCGCCATCCGGGGAAATCCGCTGGGTCGCGCTATCGACAGCCAAAATCTACGGCAGCCCGCTGGTCCTCGCTGATCAAGTGATCTATACCAGCGGGGATGGATTTTGCCATTCGTTCTCTTTGGATGGCGAACTTCGGTGGCGGCTCGACCTCTCGCCGTCGATTCGTGGGGAGTCCTCCCGCCAACGCGCCGTGCGCGAGCTTCGGGAGCTGCCGGACACATTGGACGTACGCCGCAAGTACCTCGTCACGATCAAGAGCTGGGCGTCACCGGTTCAAGTTGGCCCGGAAACGGTCGTGGTCACGGGCTACAGCGCGGCCGTTCAGGCGCTGGACTTCGATGGTGGACTTCGCTGGAAATTCGCTTTGCCGGGTTCCGCTTACACCCTTTCTGGCGCCTGCGCCGACCCACAAGGCAACGTTTACGCCACATCATTTTCCGGTCACGGCTTTTGCATTCATGCCAACGGAAAGGAAAGCTGGCGGGTTCGACTGCCGCGCGGATACCGAAACTGGGGTTCGCCATCGTTCGATGTTCGCCTCGGCCAGGTGCTGTTTCCGATGTCTCGCGGGGAAAGTGACGCGAAAGTTTCTGCCGTCTTGAACGGCGTGATCCGGTGGGAAGCGACCATTCCCGGCGGAGTGCGTGGCTCCGTCGTATTTGCCTACGACAGCTACCTGGTCGCCGGGCTGGACGGAAACCTGCGGTGGCTTGAACCAAACTCCGGCCGCATCACCCGGACCGTGCGGCTATCCAAAGCCGAACGCGGCCTCTGGACCACGCCCGCGATTACCGCCGACGGCCAAATCCTGATCACGACGAAGCAAAGCAACCTCAAAGGCACGTTGGTATGTCTGGAACCAAACGGCGAGAAGCGGTGGGAAGTCGAGATCGGCAAGGCGCTCTCCGTGCCGGTGATCGATGCCGCCGGCCGGGTCTACGTTGGCTCCTGGGACGGCAACTACCGCTGTTTTCAAACTTAGCGTCGACCGCGAAAGGCAAAATCTCCCGGCTGGAACCGGAAGACGTCGCCTAGCGAGAGCCCGTGCTCGCGGACATATTCCCGCAAAAAGAGAACCGCGCCGATGGCATAGCCGACGCTGGAAGCAATCGCCGCGCCGATCGCCCCCATCTGCAAGCCCGATATGAGCCATAGCCCGACCGCGACGTTCGCCCCAACCGCCCAAATATATGACCGCGCGGCAAAAAGCGGCTTGCCGCGTCCGGCAAGATCGGAGCTCAAAACTTTGTAAATCACCCCAAGCACAACCCCCGGTAGCATGATCCAAGTGGCGATCATCGCCTCGTGCGACTGCACCGGATCAGACAGCTTTGAGCCGAAAAACAGGTGCAAAAGCGGCATTGCCAGAACGCCAACCGCCAGACCGCAAAAAGCCGTCACCGGAAGCGTCACCCGAAGCATGCGGCACGACCGTCGCACCGCCTCTTCGACGCACTTGGTGTTCGCGCTCTTGGAAACCAGCACGGTTCCCACGGCGTTCGGCAATTGCCATAGCGCCTCGGCGAGGTTGATTCCGGCGGCGAAAAGGCCCACGCGCTCCGGTGCCACGAACCGCTCCAGAATCAGCACGCTCACGCGGTAGTTGAGAGCCATTACCAGAGCGCCCAGCGCGTATTGTCCGCCCAGCATCAAGAATTCGCGCACGACTTCACGGTCGAAGCGAGGTACCGTCCAGGCGATTTTCCGCAGGAGCACGACCGGCACCGCCGCCCCGGCCGCGCACCCGACCAAGTACGCGAGCGTGATCCCGTTCGGCCCGGCATCGAACAAGATGAGCGCCGCCGCCAGGGCAGCGACGAAGATTCCGTAGCGGGCAAGGCTCGTAAGATTGAACGAATTGATGCGTTCTTTCGCCAAAAACACGCCGTTTCCGTAGTCGATGAGCAGCAGCGGAGCAACGCAAACCACTGCCGGCCAAAGTGCCGCCCAGCCGTAGGTCGTGGCTGGCCCGGAAAGGAACCCAAGGCCAACCGCCGCCGCACCCAGGCTCGCGCCCATCAGCCAAACCGAGATGGCGTTGCCAAAAAAGACTCGGTCGTCATATTTCTTGGCCGCGTAGAGCACGGTGATCGACCGGTACATGCCCAGGCTGCTAAACGACGTGATGACGTTGACCGTTGCGAACGCCACCCCGTACAGACCCGCACCGTACGGCCCGATCGTTCGGCCAATGATGATCGTCGCCAAAATGCTGGCCGCCGTCTGCGCGATCTTCGTCAGAAATACAAGCAGCGAACTTTTCACGCCGGTCGCTCTCGGGCGAGGTGCCAAGTACACCATGCGATGGCCAACACGCACCACAGCATCGTGAGCCGCAGGCCCTGGTGCGTGATTCCGTAAAACGCCACGGGGAGCAGCGGCAGAACGTGGGCTCCCATTCGACCGCAAAGCAATCCGAGGAAGAGCAACCCCAGGGCCGAGCCGACCAGCCCGTAGCTGAACAGCACCGTACCGAAGACCGAGTGCAGTTCCTTGCCGCCGTAGACGTTGAACCGGCTGAACCGGCCTTCACCCGAGCCAAATGCCAAATACTGCGGGTTCTTGACGATTCGGTCGTAGCCGCGACCCTCAATCGTGTCGTCGCCCTGGTCGCCAATGCTCTCGATTCGGCCGACGGCCGTTGTGACAATTTTATTGCCAACCGGAACCGCGGTCGCGAAGATGACCAAGGCTGCCGCAAGCGCAAGTCCGAGCTTCGGTCGTCGGAAGCCTTCTAAAGCCAGAATCAGAACCGCCCCGATGATCGCCGCCTTTGAGAGCGAGATCAAGGCCAAAAAAAGGCAACCGAAAAGCGCCGCCACCACGACGGCCGGCTTTGGCTTCACGACCCCGGCGCAGTAGGCCACGACCGCCGCCGCCAGCAGGGCATAGTAGCCCAGCTGGTTCGGATTGTTGAAGAAGATCGTCTGCCGGACTTCGCCTTGCTGCAGAAAGTACAGCCCCAGCGGAACCTGAACCGCCAACGAAATCAGCACGCCCCGCAGCGTGGCCGCGATGAACTCCTCGCGGTGGCGCGCAAACAGAACTAAAGCGGTCGTGAAGAACAGTCCGTTGTAAATGTAGAAGATCGAGCTTTGGAGGAACTGGCCCTCGATGAGGTTCAGCGAAAAAACCAGGTTGACGCCAAAAATGTAGGCGACGAAGGCGGTGAGAACGGCGAGCAACGGACGTGCCGCCCGGTCGAGATAGAACTTCCCTTCAAAAAGAGTTCGTCCCAAAATCGCCACGATGAAGAAATCCGAGATTCGCGGGTAGCCGCTCGGCAGGAAATAGAACGGAAAGGTAACCAGAAAGCCCTGCCACAGGGCAAGATTCAGGTTCCGAATCTTCATGCCGAAGCCCGGCGCTTTTCTCGGAACGCGATGCTCAGGCAGACGCCGAATATGCTGAGCAGGAGCCCGCTGACCCCGGAGATGGCGGCGGCGATGGAATACGACTTGTTGATGGGCGTGGCCTGCGTCATCGGTGGTTGCAAGACCGTCCAGGGAAACTTATACACTTCCGCCGATACGTTCGCCTCTTCCAGTCGATTGCGGATGAGGCCAGCCGCCGAATCCAACGCTTCTACTTCGCGCCCCTGTTTCGCGAAGGCGACCGCTTCGGCGGGAGCCGACTGTGCCAGCTTGGCCAGTACACCCCGCTGCCACTCCAGCGTCTGGCGGGTGGCCTCCAGCTTGGCAAACTCGTCGGCAAGGTTGCCGTCGACCGCCGTGATATAGCGCCGGACCTCGGCCGCCAGCCCGTCGCGAGCGACTTTCGCCTCGCGGCGAACCGTTTCCACCTCGGGGGCGTCGTCGCCGAACTTGGTCAAGGCGACTCGGAGATCATATTCCAGCTCCACGACCCGCGCCCGCCACTCGTCGAGGCCCGATATGGCGACAGGAATGAGAATGTCCGCCTGGGAAACCTTTCGCGCTTGTTCGCGACGAACCTCGAGTTCGCGGGTCACTTTGCCCAGCTCAAACTCGACCGAGCGCAGCCGGTTGAGCGTGTTCAGGCTCTTCAGGGGGCTGCCTTCGTCCGGCACCGTTTTGAACCTCGCGGTCATTTCGGCAAGCTTCGCCTGCGCCTTGCTCAGTTCAGATTCGCGCGCGGCCAGCGCCACCGCAAGCTGCTTCGCTTCGTTCTCGCCGAGCGTCAGCGAGAGGTTCGCGGTGATACCTCGCATCTCGGAAAGGGCGGTCTCGACCATCGCCAGCGAGGTTTTGCGGCTTGGCCACTCGGCCGAGATCACCAATTGGCTGAAGACCGGAGACTCTTCGAAGTCGAGCGCGGTTTGCACTTCGCGGCCAGAGAGGCCGGTAGCTTCGCTCACCGCGCGGGTGACGCGAGGCGAGCGCCCGATTCCGTTGAGAACACCGAGCGGCGAGGTTGCCCCGGCGAGGGCCTGACCGATGCTGACCGAGCCCGTACCGGACGGCGTCACCACGACGGCGATGCTTCGATAGATCGGCTTCTGCAAAAAGACCACCAACAGCGTGGCAAGGATGCCCAGCACCGTGGCGACCAAAATGGTGACTCGCCGTGCCCAGAGCCCTTCGAGATAGGGTTGCAGAGAAATCTCATCCGGCGGCATAGGAAAACGGCTCTCACCCAACCGGTTCAGCCGCCGGGGAGGTTACCTAAGCGCGACCGGCTGGCGAAACAGAAAACGCGTCAGGCTTCCCTCGATGAATCGCCAACCGAGATAGCCAACGCCGATAGAAAGCGCGAGCCCAAAGCAGAAGAGCGCGGACCCCTTGTAGGCGAGCGGGATGCCGCGCAAAAGGAATCGGTCGAGGCCGTGAACGATGATCGGATGCACCAAGTAGAGGCTGTAGCTGATCGCTCCCAGAAATTGCAGAGGCCTGATCTGGAGGAATCGCGACAGCCAGCCAGACTGATAGACGACGGCTAGGAAGAAGACCGCCCCGCCAAGCGTAAACGGAACCCATAGCCAAAGCGTTTGCCAGAACCAGCCCCACTTTTGGGCATCGGTCGCCACCGGATGGTCCGCCCGGAGGACGTTGCCCGGCATGGGCGGCACGAACTTCCAGCCCGCCGGAAAAGCCAGGTACGCGATCACGAGCGCGATGAGGCCAACCGGGCCCGACCGAAGCCAAGCCGGCACGGTCGGGCGATCACGGTAGATGAAATGGGTTGCGGCGCCGATCGCAAAGAAAATCGCGTACGGACGAAACAGCACAAAGCAGACGGCAATCGCTACGCCAATCCAGGTGACCGCCCGGCCGCGACCGAAAAAGATGAGTCCGGCGCAGACGTAAAACAGCGCCTCAAAGCTGAGCGACCAGGCGTTTTCCTGAGCGATGGGCAGATCGAAAACCCCTGGCAGCAGGAAGAAATTCGAAATGAACTGGACCGATGCCCCGAGAGCATCCTGCCGGAACGGCTGCAAATCGTCCTTGATGAACAGCGCAATCGGGAACAGAATCAACTGTAAAACGACAAACAAAGGCATGAGCCTTTTGATGCGGTTGATGGCGAACCGCTGCGGGCTTTGCGCTCGTTCAAGGCTTTGGGTAATCAGGTAACCACTGATGCTGAAGAACGCGCACACGCTAAACAGGCCGACATGCTCCAGCCAAATGGTGTCCAGCCACACCATCATTTGCGAGGCGTAACCCTTCGCCATCGCGATGCCGTTCAGATGCGAAACCACGACCAGCACCGCCGAGAGACCCCGAAGTCCTTCGATCGCCTGGTTCCGCTCCGGCTTCATCCGCGGGCGAGCAAACCGGCAAGGCCCTCGGGCAGGGTGGTCCAACTCACGAAGCCGAGCGCGGCGAGGCGCGACGCGTCAGCCGAGGAAAACCGGATATCACCGGTACGGGCTTCGGCAAAACTGACATCGGGTTCAACTTCCAGAGCGTGGCCCAGGGCCCGAATAAGGTCGAGCAGCGTGACCGAGGTGCCCGTCGCGACATTCATCAAAGCGGGAGCTTCCAGCCCGACCAACCCTGCAATCACGGTTGCGAGATCGCGAACGTAGACGAAATCGCGGGTCTGGCTGCCATCGCCAAATACGGTGATCGGCTGGCCCCGACGCAGGCGATCCGCAAAGACGGAGATCACGCCGGAGTACGTCGAAGTCGGATCTTGTCGCTCGCCAAAGATGTTGAAGAAGCGAAGGGCGACGGTCTGAAATCCGTAATTCTTCGCGTATGCCTTCAGCAGGAACTCGCCCGCAAGTTTATCGACGCCGTAGGGCGAGGTCGGTTCGGGCAGTTCCCCTTCGTGGTGCGGGGCATCCCCATCGGCGGAATAAACCGCTGCCGACGAGGCATAAATGATTTTGGCAACCCCGGCTCGCCTCATGGCTTCGAGCACTTGAAGCGTCCCGGTGTAGTTCACTGCGTGGGTGGAAACCGGCTCCAGCATGCTCTTGGGAACGCTCGGTACGGCGGCGAGATGGATGACAGCGTGCACTCCTCGCAGGGCTAGGTCGAGGTCAGCGTCATCGTTAATGGAGCCCTCCATCACCTCGATCTGATCGGCGACGTGCTTCAGGTTGGCCCGATTACCGGTCGCAAAGTTATCGAGAACGCGCACCGCGTAGGACCGGTCCAACAGATGATCGACAACGTGCGAGCCGATGAAACCGGCCCCGCCCGTCACCAGAATTTTCGTCGTTTCCCCCATCGGCGCGAAGGTTACCGAGAAAGCTGTGATAGGGTGATAGCGATGCTTCGCCACGCTAAGGTCGCCACCGCGTCCGCTCTCCTTCTGCTCGCCGCACTTTCATCGGCCCAAACCGGCGGCCAAGCCCGGCAGAGCCTCGCCGAGCTCTACACAAAGTACGAGTATATGATTCCGATGCGCGACGGGGTGAAGCTCTACACCGCCGTATACGTTGCAAAAAACAAGCCCGGCAAGCGCCCGATTCTGATGGAGCGCACGCCGTACAGCGCGGGGCCGTACGGTCCGACTAGCTTCAAGAATCATCGCGGCAGCCCGGCGCTTCGCGAAGCCGGCTACACGTTTGCTTATCAAGACGTGCGCGGAAAGTACATGAGCGAAGGCGAGTTCGTCAACGTGCGGCCGCAGCTGAAGAAGGGCCAAACCGGCATCGACGAAAGCACCGACACGTTCGACACGGTGGAATACCTGGTGAAGAACGTGCCGGACAACAACGGCGCCGTCGGCCTATGGGGCATCTCCTATCCGGGCGGCTACGCGGGACTGGGCGGCATCAACTCGCACCCGGCCCTGAAGGCAATTTCTCCGCAGGCACCGACTTCTGACTGGTTCGTGGGCGATGACTTCCACCACAATGGCGCCCTGTTCCTTCAGGATGGGTTCGACTTCATGCTGGGCTTTGGTCAGGCCCGACCAAAGCCGTCGCCGAGCGGCGGAGTCGCCCCGCCCCGAGTTGACCGGGGCGGAAAGACCGCCTACGACTTCTTCCTCAGCACGGGTGCCCTGAAGAACTTCGATGCGTTGCATATGAAAGGGACGGTCTCGTTCTGGAAGGACATGATGGACCACCCAACCTACGACGAGTTTTGGCAAGACCGCAGCCTGCCGAAGAACATGAAGGGCGTCAAATGCGCCGTCCTTACCGTTGGCGGCTGGTTCGACGCGGAAGACCTCTGGGGTCCGCTGAACCTCTACTCCCACACCGAGAAGCAGAATCCTGGAACGCCGAACACCCTCGTGATGGGTCCCTGGTTCCACGGCATGTGGGCCGGACCGACCGGTCAAACCTTTGGTGACCTTGACTTCGGCAGTCGAACCGCCCGCTACTACCAGGACAACATTGAGGCCCCGTTCTTCGAGAAGTACCTGCGGGGTCAAAACGTTCCGGCTCCGGCCGAGGCCAACGTTTTTCAGACCGGTGCCAACACATGGCGCACGTTCGAGAGCTGGCCGCCGAAGGGCCTGAAGAAGGAAACCTTCTTCCCGGGTGACTCCGGCGTACTAAGCCAGACGGTACCGGCCACCGAAGGCAAAGATGTCTACGATGCCGACGCGACGGCTCCGACGCCCTATCTCGCCGACCCGAAGGTCAACCGGCGAACCCGTGAGTACATGATTGATGACCAGCGGTTCCTGGCCGGTCGCAAAGACGCTGTCGGATACGTTTCCGACACCTTCGCGAAGGATCGGACGTTTGCGGGACCGATTGAGGCCGACCTTTGGGTGACCACCACCGGCACCGACGGTGACTTCATCGTGAAAGTCGTGGACGTCTGGCCGAGCGACAGCACCGTCACAAGCCCGCGCGGCGGCTCAATGGCCGGGTACGAGCAACTCGTCCGGTGGGAAGTAATGCGGGGCAAGTTCCGCAACAACCTTTCCAAGCCGCAACCGTTCAAGCCCGGCGAGCCCACGCGGGTTCGCTTCATGCTGAACGACCTGTTGCACACCTTGAAGGCCGGCCACCGGCTGAAAGTCATCGTGCAGAGCAGTATGTTCCCGCTTATCGACCGCAACCCAAACAAGTTCATCAACATCCCCACCGCCGACGACGCGGATTATCAAAAGGCGACGGTGGAGATTTTGCGAACGAAGCGTCACCGAACGAAGTTCACGTTCGGTGAGCTGCTGGACTAGTTCGAGAGAATGAGATTGCGCCGGAGGTCGACGCCCAATTTATCCACCGGAACTTCAACGATGAAGGATCCGCTGGAGAACGGCCCAAGATCGTACGGCGCAAAGTAGAACTCCAGGCCGACCGGCGTCACGGCGAAAGTGCTCAGGTCGGCCGTCGAGAAGTCTCGCTTTCCGTTCTGAATCTCGGTGGCCTTGTCGTTGTAGCGAAGCTGGTCGAGGATGCCGTACGCGGCCTGCTGCTTGTAGTTGGCGCCCCGGCTGTAGAAGTCCTCAAGGGTCAAGTCGGCATAGTTGCCCGACCCAAAACCACGGGTCCAAGATCGAAACATGGTGAGGCCGTGCGCGCCGCCGGTGTAGGTACCCAGCGAAACCGCGATGCTGTTGACGCGAGATGAGTAAAACGTTCGCTTCGTCGTGATGACGAGCATGTATTCTCGGAATCCGTTTGGCATGCGCTTCTTCTCTTGGTCCGCAAGATTCATGACCTTGATGGACTCGGCCCAGGCCCACTTCCAAACGTCGTCGATCAGCTTCTGCGGTCGAACGTTTCCGCTTGGCTTGGGCAGCGAAATCGAGATTCGGTAAATGCCAGGTTTTCGGCTGGTAAATGGCTTTACCGGTCGGGCGTTGGTCGCCTGGGCGACGGCGATGGTTGCAATCAGGCTCAGCATCATGCGCAGGTTACCGCTCCAGATTTCTGGCGAATGCCAAAGTGCCCGGCAACCAATCCGCCGTTGCGGTTCACAATGGAACCCGTGTTCATCGATACCCACTGCCACGTTCACGACCGCGAGGCTTTTCCCGAACCGGAAGGCGTGGTTGCTCGGGCGGCGGCCGCCGGGGTGGAGACCCTAGTCGTTGTCGGCACCGATCCACATGATTGGGAAAGAGCCCTTTCTTTTAGCGGGCGGTTCTCCAACGTGTGGGTCATCCTGGGCTGGCACCCCAACATGTGTGCCGCGTACCAAACCGAGTCGCTTGCCGGGCTTGAGGACATGCTATCGCACCCCAACGTCGTCGCTTTGGGCGAAATCGGGCTCGACTTTCACTGGGATACCACTCCGCGAGACGTACAGTTCCGGGCACTAAAGGAGCAATTGAACCTCGCGGAGCGGCTCGATCTTCCGGTGGTTTTCCACGCGCGAAACGCTTATTCCGAGCTACTGGGGGTGCTAAAAGCGCGGCCAATCCGGCCGTATCTCTTCCACTGCTTCGCCGGGAACGCCGAGGAGGCGGCCAGAGCCGTCGCCCTGGGTGGAATTCTCGGGGTTGACGGCCCGGTGACCTACAAGAAAGCCGACGATCTTCGCGGCGTACTGCGTGGGGTTCCCTTGGACCGGCTCGTGCTCGAGACGGATAGCCCGTACATGGCACCGGCACCGCACCGGGGCAAGCCAAACGAGCCTTCGTACGTGCCGTACATTGCGCAGTCGTTGGCGGAAGTTTTCGGCGTGACCGTCGAGGAAATTGCCGCCCGCACGACGCAGGCGGCAAAGGCGTTCTTTAGGAGATGAAGCCGCGCTTCTGAACGATCTCGCGAAGTAGCCGTCGGCCCCGGTGGATTCGACTTCGGACGGTGCCGATCGTCGTCTTCTGGGCGTCGGCGATCTCACTGTAGCTCAGGCCTTCTAAGTCACACATCACGATGGCGCCCCGGTAGACCTCCGGAAGCTCCTGCAGCGAAGCGTGGATCTCGCGCCGAAACTCATCCTGAAGCAGTTCCTGGTCTGGCGTCAGCGCGTGGTCGGCGATCGGCAGCTCTTGCACCTCGCCGTCCGAGGGAGAGATCATCGAATTCAGCGATTCTGCGCGCCGAATCGGGTTATCCCGGCGTCGCGAGTCAAGGTAGGCGCGCTGCATGATGCGAAGCAGCCAGTTGAGGAACGGTCGCCCCGGCATGTAGCTGTCGAATCCTTTCCAGGCCTTGACGAAGGTGTCCTGCATCAGGTCCTCGGCATCCGATGCGTTGCGCGTTAGCTGAAACGCCATCGTGTAGGCGCGTCGTCGGTGGTCGCCGATCATCCCCTGAAACCGGCGTAGTTCTTCGTCGGTTCTGGTCACCAGGGTCGTTTCTTCGAGTACGGGGAGATTCATGGGAGCTCTGCTGCGGTGGTTAGGGTCGAACCATTCTGTTCGGCTGATCTATTTTCCTATCATATATCATCGAAAAATAATATGCAAGCGGGACCTACCGAATTCAGCGGTTAGCCTGACAAATTCGCCGCGTCGGGTACTTTACATGCTCGGTCCGGCTCATTTCAGAGTCTAGGCACCGTAAGAGATTGAATGAACTTCATGGTCATCACAAAGGATGAAGAGCTCCGCCCGGCAGCTCGCGAGGGGATTCATCCGACGGACCGCGTGGTGTTCTTCGAGGACTGGCGTTTGGCGCTCGACGACGCCATGGAAATTGACCTGATGTTCGTGGATATGCACGCCACGCTTGACGTGCCGCACCGGATCGCAGGGTACGAAAATTTCGCCCAAGCAAAGATGATGCATTCAACTAAGGCGAAAGTTCCCCTCGTGCTCATCTCGCCCGAAGCGGATTATCCCATCGACTACGTCGTCGGCTGGCCGGGTTTTGTCTACGGAAACGTGCAGCGACCGGTGGACTACCGAATCTTCCGCCGCGCTTCTACGTGGGTGTAGAAGGACTTGGGTCGCGAAGCGACCCAGGGTAAAAGCCCGCCACTTTGTGGACCCCGGAAGGGTCGCAGAATCTCTTTCTAAGATTCCGCGACCCGGCTAAATCGCCTAGTTGACTTTGCCTTCAAGCAAAACTTGAAGCTGATCGAACCTGGCAGTGAACGTCGGCGGAGTTGCGCCACCTCGGATCGGGTTGACGATTCTCGCGAGGATCTTTACTTCGCCATTGGCCTTGATGTAGTTCAAGGGGGCCGGCGAGCTCAGGTCCACCCGGATCGCCGTGGTTGACGCCTGGGTGGTTTGGAGTAGATCGTACTTCGACGTTGCGTAGTTGTAGAAGAACAACTGTACGCTGGATCCCGCCGGGGCGGTGAGAAGCGTGTTGCCGCGCATGAATTCGGTCGTCGATCCAGTCAGCGGCGTCGTAAACGTTGCCTCAACGGCGGCGACCTGACCGACTGACTTCACAGCCTTCGAGGTGACGTTGTACGTGTTCCTATCAACGTTCCACAACGATCCCGCGTTGCCGCCGGTAAGGGTTCCTTGCCCCGACCAGATGTTGGCCGACGAAGCGTTGTATGCCCTGGCGTTCTCGCCCGAAGACGGCACCAGCCAGCTGGCAACAAACGTGGCCCAGCCGCCATCGGCACGGCTGACTTGTCCGTAGCCCCAGAACGTTTTCTGGTCTACCGGATCAATCGCGAGCCCGAAATAGTCGCCCCAGCGATTCTCACCGGTTCCACCGTACAATCCGGCACTCTTTGCAATGAGTTGGGGTCGACCGACAACGCCAGCCGGATCACTCGCTCGATGAGCCGCGTAAACCAAGTCTGCCTGGGTCGAGCTGCTGCTTCGCGAGAAGACCACGGAGATGTCGTTCTTCTGGTTGATGTTGATGGCGGGCATGTGAAGGTGCTCGCCGGCGCCGCCAAAGATGTTTCCGGTCTGTCGAACCGCTGGAGTCTTACCGGCATCTGGCCAGCTGTTCGTAAGGATTTCGTACCAGCGCACCAGCTGTCGGCTGTCGCCGCCCGGCACGTTAATTCCGTGTGCGGCAACGACGCGACCATTTCGGTAGTTGGCATTGTAGATTCGGGCATCGAATCGGTCCATGTCGTGGCCGCTTGGTCCCGGCACCGGCACCGCTGGGTTCGCGTAGTTCGGAACTCTAAGCAGCGTCGAAGTCAATCGTGGGCTGCTGCCGGCTCCGCCCCGGATCGCGTGCATCTTCAGGTTTGCGCCGTCGTAGTCACCGATGGTGTAAACGGTGCCTTCCCGCGTATCCGAGCTGATCGCGACTTTCGTCGTGCTTGCCTGCGGATCCTGGAACTTGGTCGTCGTAACCGTCGTGCCGTTCAGCAGCGAAGCCTTGGACATGACGATGAAAATGTTTCCGCCGTAGCCGCCGGCCGAGAACGGGAACATGTTGCCGGTGATCACCACCGTGTCGCTGGATGCGCCAAACCCGGGATAGTCCAACCACAGAAGATTGGTGTCCGCGCCGAGGCTAGAATCGATTCGGTACCGAGTCCAGGTGCCGTTCGGGTCTTCGTCATCCGAGACCGCGACCAGCTGCTTGCTTTCCTTCGTCTTCGTAGAGTCGAAAATCCCACCGACCTCGATGATCAAGGTGAACCAGCGCCGAGAAGCAACGTCGAAGAAGACCTTCGGGTCCGAGATCAGCTCGCCCTGAATCTCGCTCTGGAAGAACACGCCCATGTCCTGCTCGAACGTTTTCGTGCCGGTTCGCTTGTTGTAGAAAGCAATCGTGGTGTTGACCGTGCTAACGACCCAGTTGTTGCTGACGCTGACGTCGCAGTCCGGCGGGAAGTAGCCGGTGAAGCCGGTACCGGGGAACGTGATTTTCGGCTTGGCCGTGTTCTCCAACGTGGGATCGCTGGCTCCGGCTCGCAACGAGTTCAGCGCGCCGGACATCGTCCACGGTTTCGTGAATTCGTTCTCCGAAATCTGCTTTCGCTTGCGGAATGTAGTGGCAATCTGCGGCGAGATTGTTCTCGTGTCAAATGGGGCGAGCGGCGCAAATTGCTGCTGCTGCACGGCCTGGAACTCTTTCTGTTGGGCGGATGCCGAGCCCGCGAGGGTCAGCAATCCGAGAACGCCGATGGATGCGAAGAGAATATTTTTCATCGAACACCAAACCTCCGGGGTGAAACTTACTTTAGATGATCTTGGGCAAGCCGATATTGCTTCGTGGATACAATGGCGAAAAAGTTATCCACCCAGGGCAGAAATTTCTTTTTTCGCGCGTTCCGAGTAGGCGGTTCCAGGGTTGAGTTCGATGATCCGCTTGAACGCCGCGATCGCCGCCGGCTTGTTTCCTAGCCGTGCTTGGGCGATGCCCAGCTCGCCGAGCGCTTCGCCCCGAACGTGGATGGAAACCTTTCGAATTCGGTCCTCGCCAATAAACTTCAGGAACTTCGTGCAATCGTCCCGCAACTTTTCCCAGTTCGCGCGGGGAATCTCCTCGGTCGGCCAGTACTGCCCCTGAATGTAAATCGTCGCCGCCCGCATCATGTAAATGTTCGGATCGTCGGGCCGAAGCGCCACGGCGCGATCCAACGTTTTCCGGGACTTCTCGACCAGCTCCTTGTTCGCCGGATCCTTCTGAATCCGAAGCAGTCCCGCCTTGATCGTTTGTCCGTTCCCTAGCCATACGAGGGCCCGGGCGTCGTTCGGATTCTTTTTCAACATCGCCTGAATCTCTTCGTAGGCCTTGTTGAACGTGAGGAAGTCGCCCCGGAACACGCTGAAGAACTTCTGCCGGTACTTCACGATGAAAGGGTCTTCCTCGTAGGTGCCCGGCACCGAGACGTTGTATTCCGGTTTCGGATAGACAAACTGGGCCCTTACCGCCGGGGCAAGAGCCATCAAAACCGTCACCGCGACGCAGAATCTCACAATCGATTCTACGTCGCAGATATCAATGCGATAGCACCAACATCGTATGACCGGCCACGTTTGGAAGCGTAACCTCCGACCGACCCTCCGAGACCTGCAACTCGAGGTCGATGCCGTGGGGCTCCAGCCTCGCGGCCGCGAATTCGCCCGCAACCGAGACCACCGCCCCGGCAAGCGACATCCGGTCTTCAACGACGTCCATCTTGAGGCCGCGGCGCTCAGGAATGTAGTGCAAGAGATGCACGACGGTCTTCTCCCCTAGCGAGTGCACGTGCGCTTGGATTGAGCGAGGACCCGTGAGCCGTACCAGAGGCTCCGGCAGTAGACGGTCAAGAACCGCCGCCAGCAAGTTCCGGTGGAACGTCATGGCGTGCTCGGCATAGGTGCTGAAGATCGGGTGCGAGAGGTACCCAACCGAACCCGAAACGACGGCGGCCGGAATGTCCGTTTGCTCGGCAATCGGCGCATGGGCGTGCGAGCAGAAGTGGAGATAGTTCCGGTCGAAGTAAGGGTTTGCCACCGTCGCTAGAACTTCCGCGCCCTCCAAAGCCCGAACTTCGACGCCACGCTCGTACATCACGCCGGTGATGTCACCAATCGTCACAAAGTCCGGCGAAAAAAGAAGGTCACCGACCTTCTCTACGGGGAAACCGTCGATGCCGAATCCGGAGTTTCCGGTCGCGAGAACCCGGCCGCCGGCGGCCACAAACGCGTTGACGCGGTCGAGGAATGCGCCCTCGACGCTAATGAAGTCCGGAAGGATGAGAAGCCGGTACGCCTCGAGCGGCGTTTCGAAGTCGACGAAGTCGAACTGAACCTGCAACTCGGTGAGAGCGCGGACCACGCCAACGTTCGGCGCGTTTGATCGCTCCGCGACTCCAGGAACCGATTCGGCCGACAGCACGGCGACGTCGGACACGACCTTCGCGCCTTGCAGCCAGGGCTCGCGTTCGGCGATCTGCTTAAAGACGCCACCGATGAGGTCGTAGGTTGGCGCATCGAGCTCGCCACGCGGATGCAACTGATCCCCCACTGAACAGCGACCGCCCAGCGCGACCGCCGAAAAGCACTCGAACTCCAACGCCGCCGGGTTCTTGTAGGAGTTAAAGTGACCCCACGTTTCGGAGAACTTGCCGGTCATGCCGAGCCAATCATCGGAGAGCGTTCGTGCGTAGCGCGCGGTGGTCGGAAGGTGGTTGTAGCCCCAGCCGCCGGTCGGCAAAGACTCGACCTCGAGGTGGCTGAAGAACTGCATTCGGTTGCGGAACTGCGGCGAGACGTGTCCGCTGTTGTGGAAAATCCCCACTTTCGGTGCCTTCGCTCGGACGGCTTCGGTGATGCGAGTCATGTACCGCTCCACCAAAATCGACTTCATTTGGCGAATGTCGGCTTCGTTCTCCGGGTTGAGCCCGCGCCGGCGATATTCGTCCAGAGCATATTGCGAGTGCGCGCCGTCGACAAAAATGATGTCGAAGAAGAAGCCATCGACCTCGTCGCCGAAAAGATCGAGCACTTCCTCCGTCTGTTCCACAACGTAGTCGAGATAGGGCGAACCCATGCAGAGCTTCCGCCAGCCGGCCTCCGTGGGTCCGGCGCCGGCGAGTTTGCCATCCGCGCGAACTTCTCGCCATTCCGGGTGCAGCGATGCCTGCAGTTCATCCCAGCCGACGGTGATGTAGATCGGGCAGCGGATGTCGCGCGCGTGGCAAGCGCGGATCTGCTCCGCCAGCAGGTTTCGCTCTAGGTGCGGATGGCGGAACGGGAATTTTGTATCGTGATAAATATAACCGTGGTGACAACGGGAGAAGAGGGTCACGGAATCGACGTGCGCGTCGCGCAACGCGTCGCCGAAACGATCCGGGTCGAAATCGGCGCCGATGCCGCCGATGTGCTGCGAAGTGTGAAAATCAAGATGAACTTGACGAAAGCGCAATGGCATCACGCCTATGATAACGGATTCACGCGTGAACTGTCAGGGACTCTTTCTAAGCGCTAGGGTAGACGACTTTTCGTCGCTCCATCGCTTCTTCGTACCGCGCGATTTGCAGGTTGATTTCTTCGGGCTGGGCGCGGGCGTACCGAAGGGCGGCCGACACTTCGGCGCGGGATAGGCCAGGAAAAGAGGTCTCAAGGAGTTCGACCGAACCGACGCGGCGGTACTCGCGAACGATCTCCCACACGGCAATCGCGCCGTTCGCCAGCCGGGCCGTTTTGGTGGGGCCATCAAGCGTCACAAGCCCTTCTTCGGCGAGCTCTTGGCTTCGGAAGGCTTGCAGGCGCACTTCGACGTCGGCAACGGTAGCGCACAGCCGCTCTGCGGCTTCCTCCAAGGAGAGGGTGCGTTGGTCGGTCGCCAAGATTACAAGCGCCTCGTAAAGGGCGGGATCGGCTTCAAAAAGGCTCTGAATTGCCGCAACGCAACGCGGTCGATCAATCGACGCGAGTCGCTGCAGTTGCGCCAGTTGCCAAGGCTCGAAAGGCATTGCCATAGTGATTCCTACGAACGGGCCGCGCTCAGGCGCGACTACGCTTTTGGAAGCGTAGGATCCGACGGCCTTGGCGGAGCACTTCCGATCTCCATTATGAAGTCTAGGACCGCCCGCTGATACGCGAAAACATCAAAGATTCTCGCTTGGCAGTGCCCCATGTCGGCAAACCGGACCAATCGAACCGGGCCCAAAGCCGGCCGCTGGCCCGCCGCGGCCAGAATCTCCTCGGCTGCCGAGATCGGCGCGACCATGTCTCTCTCTCCGTGAAGAATCAGAATCGGCACATCCGGCACGCCGGCCATCGCGACCGGCACCGAGACGTGGGCCAGGTCCCTTTTCAAAACAACCCGCGCGATCAAGCGCGTTGGGCGAAGTAACGTCGAGAGAACCCGACCGCCGAGCATGCCCCACCAAGATTCGATGGCATCGCGCAGCCGTGCATACGCTCCGTCCAGGATCAAAAAGTCGAACGTCTCCGGTTTGTCGGCAACCGCGAACACGATGGCGGCCGCACCCATGCTACTTCCGAATGCTCCTAGCGGAAGGTCCGGGGCTCGGCGGCGGGCCTCGGCGGCCATCGCCAAAATATCGTTGCGCTCATTAAGGCCGATGGTGCAGACCCCGCCGCGAGATAGACCGTGCGCCGGAAAGTCAAACAGCAGGGCGTTGTATCCCTCCTTCCAAAGCAGAATGGCCTCGGCCACCAGCTCGCAGCGGTTCATCACGTAGCCATGGGCATACACGATCGTGCCCTTTGGGTTCTCGGCGGGCATCCACCAACCGCTAATCGTCCCGTTGCCGTACGGAATCACAAACGACTCTTGCGGGTAGCCCAACGCGCCGGGCGAAAGGTACGGCGGGGTTCGAAAAGGATGCAGGCTGAACCGCATCGCGAGCAGGTTCGCCACGACCCAAAGACAAACAAGCACCAGAACAACGACAAAGAGGGTCATGAATGGGCTACCGTACCCGCGATGGATTTGCGTTTTTCGGGTTGACTCGCAAACAATAGGAACGCCGGAATGTTTGCACTCAACTTTTACACCGACCTCTACGGAGACGTTCTCCGAAACAACCGCAAGACGGTCACGATCCGTCTCGGAGATAAGTCTGCCAAATATCAGACGGGAATGGTGGTCTGGGTGACCATTGGCCCCCGTTTTGGCCGCCGCCAAAAGCTTTACAGCGCCATTCTCGATCGGGTGGAGACCAAGCCGATCGCCGATCTGAGCCCACGCGACATCGAACGCGAGAACCCGGAGTTCCGCAGCCAAGATGACGTCATTGCGATGCTCAGCCGAATCTACGGCGACGTGATCACCCCGGATCAGCACGTCACCGTCATCTATTTCAGTCGCGTTGACGAATAAATCTCGAGTGAAAGAAAATGGCAGCCCCAACCACCATGGCGTACTACGGAGAGGACCCGTTCCTCCACAACCATCTGTTGCTGAAGAAGAAACTGCTGAAGCTGGTAGGCGGAGAGTTTCGGCTTTTTGCCCCGAACGGTAGCCTAGCGCTGGTCGCCCACCAAAAGGGCTTCAAGCTAAAGGAAGAGATCACCGTCTATGCCGACGACGCTAAATCGCGACCGCTCATCGGCATCTACGCGCGGCAGATCATGGACTTTAACGCCTCGTACGACGTGGTGGACCTGACAAACAACGCCAAAATTGGCGTTCTGCGCCGCAAGGGTTGGAGCTCGATCGCACGCGACGAATGGGAGGTCCTGGACCCGTGGGACAAGCCGGTTGGCAGCCTTTTTGAAGACAGCATCGCCTTGGCCCTCGTCCGGCGGCTGCTCACGAATCTCGTGCCGCAGAATTACGACATGGAAGTTATGGGCACGAAGGTCGTGGACTTCAAGCAGAACTTTAACCCGTTCGTCTACCACCTTCAGGTCATCTTTACGGTGCCCCCAAACCAGTTTGATCGGCGAATCGGCGTCGCCGCATCCATCCTTTTGGCCGCCATCGAAGGTAGGCAGCGAAACTAAGCTTGGCCGAATCGTTCGACGTTATCGTGGTTGGGGCCGGGCATGCCGGCATCGAAGCGGCCCTCGCCAGTGCGCGACTGGGCCGCCGCACGCTCTGCGTCACGATGCGGCTCGACCGGATCGGTCACCTGCCCTGCAACTGCAGCATCGGCGGGCCCGCAAAGGGGCACATGGCGCGCGAAATCGACGCGCTGGGCGGCCAAATGGGACTGACCACCGATCGCGCCGTGACACACATACGGCGGGTTGGCACCGGAAAAGGCCCGGCCGTACAGACGGTCCGGGCGCACGTCTGCAAGGATCTCTACCCGCAGCTCATGCAGGAGGTTCTGGCTTCCACGCTAAATCTCACCGTTCGGGCGGGCGAGGTTCGGACGGTTCTTTACGGTCCGGATGGCGTAACGGGAGTGCAGGTTGGGGACGAGACGATCGCGACCCGGGCGGTAGTGTTGACGACCGGCACCTTTCTAAACGGCCTTTGCCACGAGGGCAAGAACAAAACCGTCGCGGCCCGCAGCGGCGACGCGGCCACCGCCGGGCTGTCGGCATTTTTGACCCAGCTTGGAGTTCGCCTACGGCGATTCAAGACCGGAACCACGCCGCGGATTCATCGCGCCACCATCGACTACGACCGCACCGAAACCGTAGACAGCGAGCCGGACGCTGGTCCATTTAGCTTTGTGAACAATGCGCTTTCGCCCGTTCATCCGCTGCTTCCTTCCTGGCAGACGCGCACGAACGAGACCACGCACGAGATCATTCAGGCGAACCTGGGCGAAAGCGCGATGTATAGCGGCCAGATCGAGGGCGTTGGCCCGCGATACTGCCCCAGCATCGAGGACAAAATCGTTCGCTTCGCCGACAAGCTGTCGCACCCGGTTTGGCTGGAACAGGAGACTTGGGACGGCCCGGAGGTGTACGTCCAGGGCGTTTCGACCAGCCTGCCGGCGGCGGTTCAGATCGACATTTTGCGTTCGATTCCCGGGCTGGAAAACTGCGAAATGCTTCGGCCCGGCTACGCCGTTGAGTACGACATGGCCGATCCGCTTCAGCTTTTGCCAACGCTGATGTCGAAGCTGCTTCCCGGCCTCTTTTTGGCCGGACAGTTGAACGGCACAAGCGGATACGAAGAAGCCGGGGGCCAGGGCCTGGTTGCCGGAGTCAATGCGGCGCGCTTCGCCGTCGGCAAGCCCGCCTGGGAGCTCTCGCGCCACGACAGCTTTATCGGCGTGATGGTCGACGACCTTGTCACCAAGGGCGTCGAAGACCCGTACCGAATGCTGACCGCCCGGGCGGAGCACCGGCTGTTGCTGCGTCACGACAACGCCGACGCGCGGTTGACCCCGATGGCCCGCGAGCTCGGCCTTTGCAGCGATATTCGCTGGGAGCGGTTTTCACGAAAGCAAGAGTCCATCATCCTCGGTCGAAGCACGCTCGAGAACACTTGGTTCACTCCTGCCGACAACGACGCCCTTGCCGCCGCCGGGTCGTCGCCGATTGAAACCAAGCAATCAGCGTTCGAACTCATGCGGCGACCGGAGCTACGGCTTGCCGGAGTCGAACGGCTTCGCCCGCTGGGCCTGCCCACCGATCCCGCCGTTCGTGAACAGCTCGAGTTGGCCGCGATATACGAGGGCTACATCCAGCGTCAGGAGCGGCTTGCCGCCCAAACGCGCCGCCTGGACGGGCTCCGCATTCCGGCCGACTGGAACTACATGACGACCGGTGGGCTTAGCTACGAGACCCGCGAGAAGCTAACGCGGATTCGGCCGACCACGGTTGGACAGGCAGGCAGAATCCCGGGCGTTCGGCCTTCGGACATCGCGTTGCTCATCGGCCACCTGCGCGGTGTCGTTGGGGCGGCTTAGACTTCGCGCAAGGTTTTGGCGGTAACTTCGGGCAACGTATCGTTGATATAGGCCCCCGCGCCGGCCTCGCTCCCGGCCAAGTACTTCAGCTTCGTGGCGGTTCGGTAGGGCGGATAGAACTCGACGTGGAGCCAGGTTGATTCGTAGCCGGCGGCGGTCGGCGCTTGATGCATCGCCATCACATAGGGCATCGAGAACCCGAACAACCGATCGTATTTCTGGGCTACCACCTGCAAGACCTCGCCAAACCCGTCTAGTTCGGCGTCGTTCATCTCCCCGAGCGAGCGGCGATGGGCTTTCGGTGCCACGTACACCTCGTAGGGGTAACGCGCAAAGAACGGGATAAACGCAACCGCCGAATCGTTCTCCACGATGATCTGGTTCTCGCCGTTCACCGCATTGGGAGCCGCGCTTGCCTCCAGTACCTCTTCCATCAGCGGGCGGCCGGTGCGCTCAAAGTGTCGCTGCTCCGCCGCCAGCTCAATCGCAAGGATTGGCGGAATGAACGGGTAAGCGTAGATTTGGCCGTGAGGATGCGAAAGCGTCACACCGATCTCCTTCCCCTTGTTCTCAAAAATGAAGATGTACTCGATCTCGGGATGCGCGGCAAGCGATAAGTACCGGTCTTTCCAAACCCGCACGAGCTTGCGAACTTGCAGAAACGGCATTTGAGCGAACGACGTGTTGGGATCTTGCGAGTAGCAGACGACTTCGCAGGCTCCCGCCGCCGGGCGCACCGGCATCAGTTCGGTTCCGGGCACCGCCGGATTGGGCGGCGTGAGCGACAGCGAGGGGAACTTGTTCTGAAAAACGACGACGTCGTATTCCGGAAACGGAATCTCGGTAGGAAAGCCGCCCGGCTTGGTCGGCGCCAGCGGGTTGTAGTCTGGCGGCGGGAAAAACGTCCGGTCCTGACGATGGGTCGCCGTAATCACCCATTGGTCCAAAAAAGGGTGGTAGCGCAGTTCCGACATCGCGACCGTTTTACCTTTTGCTTACTCTCCGGATCGACGAAGAAGGTGTCGGTCCAGATTTCGTCATCCCTCCATGCTTTTTAATCCAGCCTTAACACTTTCTTAATACATTACGTTCTAAATAGTATGGTTTGGAGTCCAAGAACATCTCGGAATAATCCCATGAAGAAGGCATTCACCCTTATCGAGCTGTTGGTCGTCATCGCGATCATCGCTATCCTCGCTGCAATTTTGTTCCCCGTTTTCGCTCAGGCGAAGGCTGCGGCCAAGAACGTTACTTCGTTGAGCAACATCCGACAGATCGGTACGGCCCAGCACCTTTACTTCGGCGACAACGACGACAACAACCCGGCGGGCGACGACTACGCCGAGTGGCTTTGGATGTTCCTGTGGGCACCCTACATCAAGAGCCAGCCGGCCGACTTCAGCGGATCGAAGAACAACTTCTTCTACTCGCCGACGGCTCCCGGAAACACGCCGCAGTACCTCAGCGAGCAGCGGTACGACGAGTTCATCGAGCGAGGACTCCACACCCAGTTCAAGATGCGAACCGACCTCACCGATCCGGCTGGCGAGCGAGCCATCGTTTTCTGGTCCAGCTACTCGATCAACGAGCACTCCGTCCAGGAGTGGCCGAACATGAGCAGCTACAACGAGCCGGCAGAAACGCTGTCGATCCTCGAAGCAACCGACACGGAGATCGAAGGCGACGAACTGCGAAAGCTGTTCGCACGCGGCGTGGACTGTTCCGGCGGCCTCGCGGATAACTTCGAGTCGCGACCGACGCTCGGCGGTTACGCGGGCGGATCCAACTTCCTCTACATGGACGGCCACGCCAAGTACTCGAAGCACACCATTGGCAATCGCTTCGCTACCAGCGCCGAGAACTTCTGCGACTTCTCGCGGTACCAGTTCCCGCAGGGCGGCCGCGGTGGCTCGAGCACCACTCCAAACAGCTCGGGCGTTCGACCGGACTGCGGCGCGTGGACCGCTCCAGCAGACCAGCTGGATGCGAACGGCGCCTGCGTCGCTAAGTAAGGCGAAGGCCAAAACATGAGCCTTGGGGTCCGGTGCGCTCGTACCGGACCCCTTTTTGCATCAGGTTGTATGCGGTGCAAATCATCGCTGAAGTCTTTCGGCCATAATTCTTGCCACAACTCAAAGAGTTGGGCCGAGCTGCCCACGTTCTCCCTGTCTTAATAACGCCATGATTCTTGCCTCGCTCGCGCTCCTCGTCACGGCTCAGGCCGACGTCAAGCTTCCGTTCGTCCGGCCCGCCCTGGCCACCCAGCCGGTATCCGACGACGCCGACGACCCGGCCATCTGGATCAAGCGCTCGAACTATCACCAGTCGGTGGTCTACGGCACGAATAAGATCAAAGCCCCGGGCGGCGCAATCTATGCCTATAACAACCAAGGCAAGATCATCCAGGTCATCCGAGGATTAGACCGTCCAAACAACATCGACGTCGAATATGGCCTTTCTATGGGGAACAAAGGCTCGATGGACATTGCCGTCGCCACCGAGCGCATGGCCGGCCGACTTCGAATTTTCGCGATCAACCCGAACTCGGGCAAACTCACAGACGTCACCGGAAATACCAAGGTTCAGATGGCGGGAATTCCCGACTTTGGCGAACCGATGGGCATCGCACTCTACCGCCACGACGGCCGCATCTTTGCCTTCGTCAGCAACAAATCCGGCCTCGCCGATGGCTACATCGAGCAGTACCGCCTCTACTGGAACAGCGACGGCAACAAGGTCGATTCCCAGTTTGTCCGCCGCTTTGGCAAGTTCAGCCAGAAGAAGGAGATCGAGTCGATGGTCGTGGACGACGAAAACGGGTTCCTGTACTACAGCGATGAACGCGCCGGAATCCACAAGTACAACATCAAGCGGCCGGATATCATGCCGCGAGAGGAGGCGTTCTGGCCCACGCCGTTTCGGGGTGACACCGAGGGGTTGGCGATCTGGAAGAAGCCCGACGGCACCGGCTATCTAGTGGCTACCGACCAGATTCCGAACGCGACCGAGTTCACGTTCTACAAGCGGGAAGGCAACAACGAGCGGGTGGCCGTGATTCGCACACCGGCGGACGAAACCGACGGCATCGAAGTTTCGAGCTATCCGATCAGCCCGACCCTGTGGTGCGGCGTACTCGTGGCAATGGACAGCAAGCGAAAGCGTTTCGTTTACTTCAACTGGGCCGAGTTCGAAACGACGCTCTTCAAAGGGAAACAGTAACGGAGCAACCCATCTCAAAATGGATCGTCGCCGGAGCCGTGAGGTCGAGTTCCTCGCCCTTGCGGAAGTGCTTCGTGGTTCCGGTTGCCGGGTCGAAAACAATGACGTCCCGCACGCCGTGGGAAAGGTAGAAGGGCGGGGCCAGCCGGAAGTCTTTCTCCCGCGAACTTTGGCTTACGACTTCGATGACGGCACCGGGGATGATCGTCGCCGCTTCGACGGTTGGCGGAACCTCAGTGCAATATATGGCCAAGTCGGGTCGCTTGTAGGAGCCGTCGGGAAACCGGACGTACATGTCTTGGTAGGAGAAACACCCGCACTCTCCGGCAGCCCCGGTGGGCTGGATGGACTGCTCAAGCCGCTTTACCGCAATGGTATGGGCGGGCGACGGCATCAGGTCCCATAATAAAAGACCGCCTTGGATCTCGAGCTTCACGCCGAGTTCTTCGGCGGCGGCAAACGCCTCGTCGAAAGAACGTAATTCGGGCGCGGTCAGCATGCCCAATTCTACGTGCTTTCGCGCGCGTCCCAGCCAACATTTCGTAGAAGTACCAAAATGAGTTCCATGTCGCCGCGAGCCGAAAAACCTCCGATCACGTTCTGGTCGATTCGTATTGCGACGATCTCGGGCATTCCGATCCGACTGCACACGACATTCCTGCTCTTCATCCTGTGGGAGATTTGGGCGAACCGCGCCGGAGACGTGACGATCAGCCTGCTGTTCGCCTTCGCGATCTCGGTTTGCATCCTGCTCCACGAGTTGGCGCACGCGCTAGTCGCTCGCCACTACGGCTACGCCACCTCGGAGATCACCCTGAGCCCCATCGGCGGCTACACCTTAACCGACGGTCGCCCGACGCCCAAACAGGAGCTTCTCATCTCCGGGGCCGGCCCGCTCGTGAATGCCATCCTAGCCGGTTTCTTTTTCTTCGTGATGATCTTCACGCGCCAAGTTTCTGGCGACTTCCGGCTTTCCAGCGAAAACTTCTGGCAGATGTTGTGCTTCGCAAACGTCATCATGGCGGTATTCAACATGATGCCGGTGTTTCCGCTCGACGGTGGCCGCATGCTGCGGGCGTTGCTCGCAATGTTTATTCCGATCCATACGGCAACAAAAATCACTACGGGCACGGGCCAAGTCCTCTCCGTCGTCCTCGGCATCGTCGGACTCGTGATCGGTGCCCCCATCCTCTGCGTGATTGCGTTCTTTCTGTTTTTGGGGGCTTCGCGCGAGCTTGCCAACTCCACGTTGCTCTCGCTGTTGCACGGCAAGACGGTTGGGGACGCGATGAGCCGGCAGTACCTCTGGCTTGCCCACGGCCAAACCGCCCAATCGGCGGCCGATATGATGAGCCAGACGCCGCAGGACGACTATCCGGTCGTCGTTGGGCACGACGTGGTCGGCATCGTTTCGTCGGCGGCCATTCAGTCGGCGGTGAACACCGGCGACAAGGACGCCTACCTGGCTACCCTGATGACCCGGAACTACCTTCAACTCACTCCGGACGTTGACCTCACGGTCGCTGCCGAAGAGATGGGTGTTGCCCAAGCTCCTGCCCTTGTCTATGAAGGCGACAACCTGGTGGGAACGCTTTCGAACCTGTCCCTTCAGCGGTTTATCGACTTTCAAGCCGGTGCCGCAAAGAAACGTTAGAGCATCACTTTGCGGATGCGGTGATACGAATTGCCGCTGCTACCGTCACCATCCGTGACGATCAGGTACTTTCCGTCTCGGCTGATTCGAATGCACTCCGGCAGATAAAAAATGGCTGAGATGCCCTTACCCTCGGCATAGCCGGCAAAACCATTTCCGGCGATGGTGATGACTTGGCCGTCCTTAATGCGACGGATGACGTGGTTCCCGGCATCCGCAACGTACATCGCGCCGTCAGGTCCAACCTCGATGTCCGTCGGCCGTCGGAACTTCGCCTTGCTGAGGCCACCGTTGGTGAAGCCCTCGCCGCCAAAGCCCGTAATGGTCGTAACCTTTCCGGTGCCGTCAATACGACGAATCGCATGATTGCCGTAATCCACGAAGACGATCGTCCCGTCCTTCGCCACCGCCATTCCGGCGGGTCTATTCAGGCGAGCGGCTATCAAAGTTGCATCAGCATAGCCGGGCGTGTCGGCCTTGCCAGCACTCGTCTTGATCTGGTCATCGGCGATGTCAATCAGCTGAAGCGTGTGGCGGTTCCATACCGTAAATGCCGGATTGCCGGTGCTAAGACCCTGAATGCCTCGCACATAGCCAGGAAGCTCCTTCCAAAGGGTACGAGCGCCGGTCGTCTTGTCCACTCGCCAAAGTCTTGAGTCCGAGCGACCTGCGGTTTCAGTGGCGACGAGCAACTGGCCGCTAAGACTGAGAATGTGGATTGCGTACGGTCGGCTCTTGTCGGCCCAGGTCGCCAACGTCGAGACTATTCCGCCCGGGCTGATCTTGCGAATCGAGCTGTTGTTGTAATCCGAGATGTAGATGTTGCCATCCGAATCGATCTCGGCCCCAACCGGAGTGCGGAAGGTGGCGGTGGCGACGGGGCCGTCGGCGTTGCCCGCCGTCCCGCTCCCCGCGATCAGCGAGGTTTTGCCGGTGTTCCCACCAACGTCAATCCCACTGCCACCACCTGTAGAGCCACCCGAGCCACCGCACCCGGCGAAAACGGCCGACAGTGCCGCCGCCGCCATTGCAATCCTGCCAAACCGAAAGCCGTTACGCATGTCGCAAGCGTAGCCGTTTGGGCCGCTGCGCCGAAGTCCCGTTTTTTGGCGAGCAGGCTAGAGTTGGATCCGACGCACGCGGTTGTACGGCCGAACCTCGCCGCCCGTGCCATCCGCCACGATCAGCGCAGATCCATCCGGCGTCAGGTCAAAGCCTTCGATGCCGTAGAATCTCGCCGCAGTGCCGAACCCTTCGCGGTAGCCGCCAATGCCGTCACCCGCTAGGTTCGAAACCTGCCCGCGAGCGATCAGGCGAATGCGAAATCCGCCGGTATCGGCAATATATACGTTCCCGCGCACGTCGACCGCAACGTCCTGCGGACCCATGAATCTGGCCCGCGTCAGCGCTCCGCTGGCCGAGCCCTTTTGCCCGATGCCGGCATAAGTGGTGACCACACCGGCTAGCGTCACCCGGCGGATCGAGTAGTTGTACTGGTCCGCCACGAGGAGGTCGCCGTTCGGCAACTGCGCCATGCCGTAGGGCCGGTAGAACCGCGATGCCAATCCCGTTCCGTTGACATAGCCGATTCCGCCACGCTTGCCCGCGAGCTCCGTGATGACGCCCGTGGTTGGGTCGAGAAGAGAAATTTGGTGCCGCCCAATGTCGGACAAGGCAATCCGGCCATCGGCGAGAGCCAACAGGCCGCGCGGCCGGCCAACGTTCCGCACCACAAGTGTCAGGGCACCGGTTGCGGTGTTCACCCGCCAGATCGTGCCGGTATCGGAGGAGCGCTCCAGGCTATCGTTAGCGTCGGTCTGCACATAGAGATCACCACTTGGGGCAATGGTCAGGCCGAAGGGCCGCTGAAAGTTGGCTGCCTGCACCAGCGTGCTTACCACGCCGTCCTTGATTTTCCGGATCCGACCGTTGTAGAAATCGGCCACGTAGACCGTGCCGTCCGGACCGACCTCGGCATTCACCGGGTTATCGAACGTTGCCGTGGCTGCGGGGCCGTCAATCGCGCCCGTGGCTGCCGTCCCGGCCAAAGTGTTCGTCGCGAGGTAGCTCGGACCGTCGCTGGTGCCTCCGCAACCGGCAAGTGCCACCATAGCGGCCGGAAAAATCCAAAGCAAGCGTTTCATCACCTCTAAGATAGCGATCCCGGACAGATAACGTCAAGGCGTCCGAATGTACACTAGACGTCTGTGGCGGATCTTGCTTCCGAAATCTCGCGGCGTCGAACCTTCGCCATCATCTCTCACCCTGACGCGGGAAAGACCACGCTCACCGAAAAGCTCCTGCTCTACGGAGGCGCGATTCAGCTGGCCGGTGCCGTAACCGCGCGCCGAAACCAACGAAAGGCGACCTCCGACTGGATGGAGATCGAAAAGCAGCGCGGCATCTCGATTACCTCGACCGTGCTTCAGTTCGAGTATCGCGGGTGCATGCTGAACCTGCTGGATACCCCCGGCCACGACGACTTTAGCGCCGATACCTACCGAACGCTCACCGCCGCCGACAGCGCGGTGATGCTCATCGACAACGCGAAAGGCGTCGAAACGCAGACGAAAAAGCTGTTCGCCGTTTGCCGGCAGCGGGGCATCCCGATCTTTACGTTCATCAACAAGATGGACCACCCCGGCATCGGTCCATTGGCCCTGCTAACCGAAGTTGAGGACACGCTCGGGATTCGCTGCGTGCCGATGAACTGGCCGATCGGCCAGGGGTCGGAATTCAAGGGCGTTTACGACCGGCAAACCCGCCAAGTTCATTTGTTCCAACGGGTGGCCCACGGTGCCGAGCGCGTGCCGACGATCGCCATGTCGATCGACGACCCGCACCTAAATCAGCGGCTCGACCCGGAGTATTTGGAAGCCCTGCGCGAGGAGATCGAACTCGTCGAGATTGCGGGCGAACCGTTCGACGAAGACAAGGTCGCCCGGGGCGAACTCTCGCCGGTTTATTTTGGAAGCGCGATTACCAACTTTGGCGTGGAGCTGTTCCTCAATCACTTTATCCAAATTGCGCCGCCCCCCGGAGCCCGCATGGCCGAAGACATGGTGGTCGAGCCAACGAACCCTTCGTTCAGCGGCTTCGTTTTCAAGATTCAGGCAAACATGGACCCGAATCACCGGGACCGAATCGCGTTCATGCGCATCGTGAGTGGCCGATTCGAGAAGGACATGCAGGTCAACCATCGCCGGCTGGGCAAGCCGATTCGATTGACCCGTCCGCAACGACTGTTTGCCCAAGACCGCGAGACGGTGGAAGAGGCCTACGCGGGCGATATTGTCGGCCTGACGAACGTCGGCGCGTTTATCCTCGGCGATTCGATCTCCGAGAAATCTGGGCTTACTTTCCACGAAGTCAGTCCGTTTGCGCCGGAGATCTTCGCCACGCTCATTAACCGTAGCATCGACCGGTTTAAGCATTTCGAAAAAGGGATCGAGCAACTTTGTGACGAAGGACTTTCAGACCTTTTCTTCGACCCCAAGTCGTCGCAGCGAAACCCAATTCTTGGCGTCGTCGGCCGACTCCAGTTCGAGGTAATCCAACACCGTTTGATGGCCGAATACGGCGTAAAGACCCTACTGGAAGCCGTTCCGTTCGAGCTAATTCGTTGGCTGGAAGGCAGCGAAAACGAGATTTACGCCGTTTACTGGGGCAACAACGCGAAGTTCGTGCAAACGCGAACCGGCGGACCGGCCGTGCTCGTTGCCAGCGACTGGCACCTTGGTTATCTCAAAGATAAGAACCCTGCGATTCGGTTCCATGAGCGCGCGGATTGGATGCGGCAGGCATCGGCAGCCTAGCCTCCGATATTCTTCACTTTGTAGTTCCAATCGGCTGTTTCAGGCGTAAGCTGTTTTAAAATGGTTCTGCTTGTTCTGCTGGCGATGACGGCACTAATACCGGTGCCGGGCTACTCGTTGCAAGTTAAGCCGGCCGACGCGACCGTATTGCGCGTGCAGTCGATCGGTTTCGGCCCGACAACCACCGTCAACTGGAAGTTCCCATCTATCCGGTGGAGTTTCCAGCCGAAGCCTGAGACCGCCCAAATCACGGCCTTTGAGATGAAGGTCAACGGCAAAGTCGTGACGCCCGAGGCAGACCCACCCCGAAAGCAGTACCTGTACTCCCCGGCAGAAGGCTTTGAAGCAGGAAAGTATGACGTCGAGTGCAAAGTGACCCTCGACAACAAGGCGTTCTTCCTAAAGAAGTTCTCCTTCCGAATTGGCGAAAACCCAGAAAGCGTGGCCCCCGCGCCGTCGGCCGCCCAGAAATTGATCATGGGCGAGGTCAACGCAATCCATCAGGAAATGGGCCACCCGCAGAGCATTCCCAAAGACATCTTGAGCTACGTCGCGCAGAAACACTCTGACTATATGGCTGCAAACGGAGAATTGGGCCACGGCGAGGTTGATGGCAAGCCTGGCTTCTTCGGGGCGAACTCCATCGACCGGCTCGCCAACTATGGCATGACTAATTTGGTTAACGAGGTGCTGGCACGCGACAATGGAAGCCTGAGGGCTACCGTTCGGGAGATCTACCATGCCCCGTACCACCGCATTTCCTTCCTGGTTCCTGGCCCGGTTTGTTTAGGTGCGGGCATCAACAACGGGTTCATCACGATCTTGAACGGATCGCAGATCATGGATAAGTCGGTCCTCACCGGGCCGGCCCCGGACCAGCAGAATATCCCACGACAGTGGGTTTGCACGGAAAAACCTAGCCCGTTGCGTAGCACGGGGAAAACCACGGGAATCACCGGCTACCCGGTTGTGGCACTCGTCTACGGCTACCTGCTTCAGGATCTTTCGGACTTTAAATGCAGCCTAAAGTTGGACGGAAAGGACGTTCCGATGCTCTCTTTAACTCCGGCGAACGACGACTTTTTGAAGCGCGCCGTGATCATGATCCCGAACAACCCTCTACTTCCCAACCGCAAGTATGATGCTACTTTTTCCTGTAAAGTAAAGGATCAGGTGGTTTCGAAGGTGTGGTCCTTCACGACCGCGGTCAAATGATCCCTTAGGTGGCCTAACCTAATGCGATCTTTCGCTTTAGGAGATCTGGGCTCCGCCTTCGATGCGTCGTCGGACGGCTCCAACTTGAGGTAACCCAACACCGTCTGATGGCCGAATACGGCGTAAAGACCCTGTTGGAAGCCGTTCCGTTCGAGCTAATTCGCTGGCTGGAAGGCAGCGAAAACGAGATTTCCGCCGTGTGTTGGGGCAACAGCGCGAAGTTCCTTCACACGCGAACCGGCGGGCCGGCCGTGCTCGTCACCAGCGACTGGCACCTTGGCTATCTCAAAGATAAGAACCCTGCGATTCGGTTCCATGAGCGCGCGGATTGGATGCGGCAGGCATCGGCAGCCTAGCCTCCGAAATTCTTCATTCTTGTAGTTACGATGGGCCGTTTCGTGCGTAAACTGTTTTGAAATGGCACTGCTTTCTATCCTGGCGATGACGGCACTGTTACCGGCATCGGGCTACTCATTACAGGTTAAGCCGGCCGACGCGACCGCATTGCGCGTCCAGTCGATCGGTTTCGGCCCGACAACCACCGTTAACTGGAAGTTCCCCTACATCCGGTGGAGTTTCCAGCCGAAGCCAGAGACCGCACAGATCACCGCGTTCGAGATGAAAGTGAACGGGAAAGTTGTTACGCCCGAGGCAGACCCACCCCGAAAGCAGTACCTCTACTCTCCTGCCGAAGGTTTCGGCCCCGGCAAATATGATGTTGAGTGCAAAGTAACCCTTGACAACAAGGCATTTTTCCTTAAGAAGTTCTCCTTCCAAATTGGTGAAGGCGCAGAAAGCGTAGCTCCACCACCATCGGCAGCCCAGAAGCTGGTCATGGACGAGGTCAACGCAATCTTTAAGGAGATGGGCTATCCGCAGAGCATTTCCAGCGACATCATGAGCTACGTCGCGCAGAAACACTCTGACTATATGGCCGCAAACGGAGCTTTGGTCCACGACCAGGTTGATGGCAAGCCAGGATTCTTCGGAGCGAACTTCATCGACCGGCTCGCCGACTACGGCGTTACTTCTTTGACTAACGAGGTACTTGGACGCGACTCTGGAAACCTGAAGGCCACCGTGCGGGAGGTCTACCACGCCCCGTACCACCGCATTTCCTTCCTGGTTCCTGGCCCGGTTCACTTCGGTGCGGGCATCAAAAACGGATTCATCACGATCTTGAACGGATCCCAGGTCCTCGACAAAACGATTCTGAGCGGACCGGCACCCGACCAGAAGAACATTCCGTTGCAATGGGATTGCACCGAGAAGCCTAGCCCCCTGCGAAGCATCGGTAAGACCACCGGCATCACCGGCTACCCGGTCGTGGCACTCGTCTACGGCTACCTGCTTCAGGATCTTTCCGACTTTAAATGCAGCCTAAAGTTGGACGGAAAGGACGTTCCGATGCTCTCGTTAACCCCGGCGAACGACGACTTTCTAAGGCGAGCGGTCGTGATGATCCCGACCGATCCGTTACTCCCTAACCGCAAATATGACGCTACTTTTTCCTGCAAAGTGAAAGATCAGGTGATCTCTAAAGAGTGGTCCTTCACGACTGCGGCCAAATAATCCCTTAGGTAACCTAGCCTAATGCGATTTTTCGCCTTGGGGGATCTGGGCTTCGCCTTCGATGCGCGGCTAGGATTTTTACGGCGCGCCCGACATCAAGGACGACAGTTCTGTAACGCCGTCTACGTGGCCGTACGGGATGAAAACTGGGGGACCCTCGATTTCCAAAATCAGACCTTAGACGTAGTCGAAACCACCGGGAAGATCGAACTGACATGGAACGCAGAGTCGGTTAAGGACGGCGAGGTTTGGGCGACTTGGACGGTGAAGGTAAGCGCCGAGGCAGGAACGCTTCGGTATCACGCCGTGGGAATCGCCACCAAGACCTTTCAAACGTGCCGCACCGGGGTTTGCCTGCTGCACCCGGTCGCCGAAACCCGTGGGCTGCCCGTTGAAGTGCGCCATCCGGACGGCGATCGGACCTCGGCAACTTTTCCCGTGGAAGTTTCGCCGCACCAGCCGTTCTCGAACGTTGCCGAACTGCACCATGCGAACGGCCCCGAATCGGTTTTGGGCATCCGCTTTGGTGGCGTCGTTTTTGAGGCCGAAGACCAGCGTAATTGGACGGACTATAGTTATAAAACTTATTGCAACCCGCTCGGGAGCGGGCGGGCCACGACCCTTCCGGCCGGTCACCGAATTGAGCACTCCATAGAGTTCGCCGTCTCCTCAGGCAAGCCGAACTCCTGGATGCCGACGCCCGCGCCGTTTGCCCCACGCCGCCAGCCGATGCGCATCGGCCTTTTGGCCACGCAGACCACCGCCGAAGAACGGGTTTCCCTAGCGCGGATTCCCTGGGACCACATTGGCGTGGTGTTGCGGTCGGGCTTCGACGACGCCGAGCTGGCAAACGCTGGCCTTCTGGCAGAAAAGCTAAATGCCTCGCTACGGGTGTTTTGGGACGGAGGTTTCTCGCAAGAAGATGCGCAGCGACTGGCGGCGGCCGCCCCGCGCGAAATCGCCCTCCGAGACTTCTCGGTTGCAGTCGACCCAGAGTGGCGAAAGGTGTTGGGCAAGACAGCATTCCTGACCATGTCGGCCGACAACTTTACCGAGCTCAACCGATCGCGGCCGCACCTGCGGGCAGTACCCTACGACGGCGTCGGCTTTGCGGCAAATCCGCAGGTACACGCCTTCGACGAAGTGTCGATCCTGGAAACGCCAACGACTTTTGCCGATATTGTTTCCACGATAGAGAAGCAAACGGCGTTGCCCATTTACGTTGGCCCGGTCACTTTCGAGCCGCGCGGACTGGAGCCGCAGCCCCTCGTCGAAGAACGTCTTAGGGTGTTCGCCCGGTACATCGAGGACAGCGTCAAAGTGCTCCGGCGAACCAATGTCGCCAGCGTTACCCTTGGTCCGGCGACCGGTTTTCGAGGATTTCTCCAGCCTTCAGGTGGACTGTTGCACGATCCTCAGGAATTTACGGACTGGCTACGGTAAAACCGTTCGGTGGTTCGTATTGCGTTGTTTGGGGCGGGGGGAAAAATGGGCATGCGCCTGACCCGAAACCTAACGGAGAGTTCCGGCTATTCAGTGGCTTATGTTGAGCCCGGGGCCGAAGGAGTGGCGCGCCTCGCGACGCTCGGCATTTCGCCAACGTTAGCGGACGAGGCTTTGTCCGACGCCGAAGTCGTCATTCTGGCGCTGCCGGACGCACATCTGGGAGCGATTAGCGAGGAATTGGTGCCCAACATGGCCATCGGAGCGATGCTGGTGACCCTCGACCCCGCCGCCGCCCATGCCGGAGTGCTGGCGCACCGAGACGACCTCGCGTACTTTGTGACGCATCCCTGCCACCCGCCGGTGTTTAACGATGAGATCGGCGAAGCGAAGAAGGATTTCTTTGGCGGGGTGCTTGCGAAGCAGGCGATCGTCTGCGCCCTGATGCAAGGTTCCGAGGACGATTACGCCCGCGGTGCCGCCCTTGCCGAAGCGATGTATGCACCGGTGATGCGATCCCACCGGGTATCGGTTGAGCAGATGGCAATTTTGGAGCCGGCAATGGCCGAGACCGTGACCGCGTGTTGCATCACCATCATTCGCGAGGCCATGGACGAAGCGATTCGACGGGGCGTACCGGCGGAAGCAGCGCGTGACTTCATGCTGGGTCACGTGAACATTCCGCTCGCCATCGTGTTTGGCGAAGTAGATTCGCCGTTCAGCGACGGAGCGAAGCTCATCATTGAGCACGGCCGCCGACAAATTTTTCGGGAAGATTGGAAGAAAGTGTTCGAACCGGAATCCGTCCGAGACCAGGTGAGGGCCATTGTTGGAAACCGAACTCCCGCCTAGGCCAACGGCGTTGTGCTTGGCGGTGACGAAATGAAGTTCGGAATCGGCAGCTATACCTACGCTTGGAACATCGGAATTCCCGGCTTCACGTCGCCGGAGCAACCGATGGACGCCTTCGGACTTTTGCGAACGGGCATCCGCCAGGGCGTGGACGTGATTCAGTACTGCGAGAACTTGCCTCTGACCGACCTCTCGGGGTCTGCGTTGCAGGATCTGCATGCCGAGGCCAGCCAACACAATGTCTCGATTGAGGTGGGAACCCGCGGTATCGACGCGGCGGAGATCCACAAGTTGGCGGAACTTGCCAACCAGTTTGGGTCGGGTTTTGTCCGATTGGTGATCGATACCGAGCAGTCGAAGCCTTCTCCAAGCGAAATCGTTAACCTGCTGTCACCCATCGTTCAGGGAATGGGCGGCGTTCGCCTCGCCATTGAAAACCACGACCGCATCTCCGTGTGGGTTCTTGCCTGCATCGTCGAGGAGCTTGGAGCTTCGGTCTGCCTCGACACCGCAAATTCTTTGGGAACCATGGAGGGCGTGAATGAGGTCGTGGCCGCGCTCGCCCCGTATGCCGCTTGCCTTCACCTGAAGGACGTCAAGGTGGAACGCGCCGCCGCGAACCTCGGCCTAAACGTTCGTGGAACCGCGCTGGGCGCCGGGCAGCTCGACATCCTCTGGACGCTTCGCGAGATAGGCCAGGCAGAAAACTGCGAGAGCGTCATCGTCGAACTGTGGCCCGAGTGGCAAGGCGAGGCGACACTCGCGACCGAACGCGCCATGGCCGAAGCAAGCTTTCGCCAGTTAACTCATTTTGGAGAATTTCGGTCAGGTTGGCAACTCGCTTAACGTAAGGTAAATCAGTTATGGCTCTCTTTTCAGAACTTCGCGGGCGGCAGGCAATCAGCATTCAGGAAGGGGATCGCCTCGGCGACGTCCGTGACTTTTGGATTGACGCCGCCGGCCTTTCCGTCGCGGCGTTTCTCCTTTTGGAAGAAGGAAACGAGCGCGTCCTCAAATTCTCCGATGTTCGGAAAATTGGCCCCGACGCGCTGATGGTGGAAACGGCGGCCGTCGCCGAACCTCGAACCTCAAACAATCCGCCGGCCGAGTGGAAGCTATTTTCCGAGCTGAGCCGCCTGCAGGTGGTGAGCGGCGAAGGCGTTCAATTAGGCGCGCTGGCCGATATCGAGTTCGACCCAATGACCGGGCGGCTTATCTCTCTTGAGCTGCGCTCGGGCGGCGTTTTTGGCGTCGGCGCGAAGATCGAGGTCGTTCCCATCGAGAGCGTACGGAGCTTTGGCACCGCCGCGATCACGCTGGTGGGCTGATCATCACGCGGTCGATGAAGGCTTCGGCCTTGTCGTAGATGCGTTGCTTCCTGTCCGGGTCCAGCTTGTCCGCGCCCCGGACCATCATCGCCATTCGGGGATTCTTTGCCAGCTTCTCGCGATTCCGGTCGAGAAAGCGCCAATACAATCCGTCCCAAACCTCGCACCAATCTCCCTTCGCGTAGTCCCCCATTTTGAGCAAGTAGCTTGAACCGCTGAGGTACGGCTTGGTCGCGAGCAGGCCACCATCGGCGAACTGGGACATGCCGAGGACGTTTGGCCCCATGACCCAATCGGCGGAGTCAACAAACATTTCCATGAACCATCGGTAAGCATCGGCTGGCTCGGCTTCGCACATCAGCATCACCGAGCCCAGCACCATCAGCCGCTCGATGTGGTGGCACCAGCCGGTTTGCTGGGCGCGCATAATCGCCTGATCGAGCGGCGGCAAGCCGGTCTCGGCCGACCACCAGGCTGGTCCAAGCTTCCTCTGGTGGCCGAAGAAGTTTTTGTCTGCCGTCTCGTTCGACGCCGGGTACCGGTGGCTGATGCCGTAAACGAACTCCCGCCAGCCTACAACTTGCCGCAGAAACCCTTCCAATGATGCGAGCGGCACGGGGCGTTGGGCGTGTCGCGCCATGGTTGCATCGACTACTTGCCGCGGCGTGAGGAGTCCGCAATTTAGCATGGGCGATAGCACCCCGTGAAACACCGTTCGCGTTCGCTGCGGGATCGCGTCTTCGTAGGGCCCGAAGAGGTCGAGCCGCGTCTCCAGAAAGTCGCTAAGCCAATCCTCTGCTTCGGCATGGGTGACGGGATAGGCAAACTCGGTCGCCCGGCCGGGGTGGGTAGCGAACTCCTGATCCACAAGTTGGATAACGGCCCGCGTGAGAGGGTCGGGTTGCGGCGGCCAGATTTCGGGCACAGATAAGGTCTTGGGTAGGGCGCGGCGATTCTCCTCATCAAAGCTCCACTTCCCACCGACGGGGTCGCCGTTAGCTTCGACCAGCAAGCTCAGTCGCTGCCGTTGCAGCGCGTAGAAGTCGCCCATCACAAAGCGCTTTCGGTCCGCCTCAAAGGTTTCCCAGAAGTTCGGCGGCGTGAGAAACATCGGGTTCGGCAGTAGCCGGAGTTCTAAATCTATGCTCTTGGCAAACTCACTTAGCTTGTCGCGCATGAAGCGGTCGGCCGGCAGATAGGTCTCCAAACACTCGATATCGTCTGCTTGGCATTCCTGCCGGAGCACATCGAAAAGAGACTGCCGTTGCTCGAACTCGATATATGTGACCGGTCGATCTTCCACCTGCGAGGCGAAGTGCCGCATCGCCGAGAAGAAAAGCACGATCTTTTGGCGATGGTGCCGAACCCGGGTCGCCAGCCCAAGGTCCTCGACCATGAGAACTCGCGACTCCGGATCCGTCCCTGGAAGTCCCGCGAAGAGCATGTCACCGAGGATGAGGGTTAAGGTTTTCATGAATTGGCCCGAAGACCACGGAACGTATCTACCGAATCGTCCATCGAGAAGAGGTGGTCGCCTTTGCCTTCTACGAAGAGTTCCGTCTTCTGGAACGCGATCTTCTCGTCCGCCGTGCCCTTGGTCCGCTCCATCCCGGCCAGAAACACGGAGTTCTTGCCGAACTTGTGGTTCATTTGATCCACCGCCGACATCAACGGCCGATGATCGTCCACCTCATCGAACAAGCTCGGGGTGAAGGCTGTCTTCGGACGAAGTTCCGAGAACCACACCGACACGCTCCGCGGCTTCGAGAAGTCGCTGGTCTTCCATTCCTTCATGAAGGCTTCGTTCATCAGCAGCGTATCCTGCGTTGGTGGCAGCGAAAGCCTTGTTTGCCACGATCGATCGAACCCGCGTACCGAGACCTGCATGTGAGCCGCCCACAGGTGGTTCGCCCTCAGCCGGGCGCTCGCCTTCTGGATCAGCCTCAAGAGAACCTCGCGGCAACCGTCTCGGTTGCGCAATTCCGGCGGGAGAACGTGGCTGTGGGAAAGGCTCTTGCGCCCCGTTTCAGTTTCCTCTAGCTCGTAGCCGCGAAGCATGTACCACCAACGTTCGCCGACGACTCCGCCAAAAGCCTTCCGCAGATCTGGCCGCGATGCCGCGCATAGTTCCTCGGCTTTGAAGATTCCGTTCGCCTGAAGCCGCGCCGCCATACGCCGATTGATTCCGGTGAAATCGGTGAGTTTGAGCCCCAGAAGTGCGGTGGGCAACGAGCTAGCTTCCAGCACCACCAGACCGTCGGGCTTCTTTAGCTCGGTGGCGAGCTTAGCCAAAAAGCTGTTCGGTGCGATGCCAACGCTCGCCTTGATGTGCTCGCCCAGCTGGGTGCGAAGCGCTTCCTTCAGCCGCAGGGCAATCGCTTCCGCGTTCGCGGGGGTGCGTTCACCTCCGATCAGGTCGAAACGCATTTCGTCGATGCTGCAAACCTTGGCGACGGGCAGTACCGAATCGACTGCCGCCAAAACGCGCCGGTGATACTCGACGTAGAGCGATGGGCGAGCCTGCAAGATGACGATTCCTGGGCACATCTGCCTTGCGTCGCGAATCATCGTCCCGCACTTCACGCCGAACTTCTTCGCCTCGTAGCTGGCCGCGATCACGCCCGTCGTCTCGGCGTAAACCGGAACCACGGCGACTGGTCGTCCGCGCAGCTCGGGACGTTCCTGTTGTTCGACGCTCGCAAAGTAAGCGTTTAGGTCCAGGAAGAGCGATCGAAGCGGCCGACTCTGTTTCTCTATAGGTAGAAGACCGTCTACCATATCAAAAGTATACGCCAAAAAAACCGGCACGAGGCCGGTTTTTCTGAAAATGCCGAACGGATCAGCGCTTAACGAACTGGAAGCCACGTCGGGCTTTCTTTCGACCGTACTTCTTGCGTTCCTTAACTCGGGAATCCCGCGTTAGGAAGCCCGCACCGCGAAGTTCTTTTCGCAAGTTCTCGTCGTAGCTGACGAGAGCTCGGGCGATGCCAAGTCGGATGGCTCCGGCCTGACCCGTGATACCGCCGCCTTTTGCGGTGGCCTTCACGTTGAATCGGCCATCGAAGCTCGTAAGAACCAACGGGCTCTTCACGAGGATCTCGAGGACAGGCCGGCCGAGATACTCCTTGAAGTCTCGTCCGTTAATGGTGATGATGCCGTCGCCCGGGAGCAGCCAAACGCGTGCAATCGCGCTCTTTCGTCGTCCGGTTCCGTAATTCTCTGATGCCATGCTGGTTATTTCTTATCCTTGCGTACGTCAAGTGGCTCGGGGTTTTGCGCCTCGTGCGGATGGTCGGGACCGGCATACACCTTCAGTTTCTTGAAAAGTGCCTTTCCGAGTTTGGTCTTGGGCGTCATTCCCCAGACGGCCTTCTCGACCAGCTTCACCGGATCGTCGGCGCGAAGCTTGCCTTTCGTGATGTTGCGGAGTCCGCCGGGCCAGCCGGTGTGCCAGTAGATGAGCTCATCTTCTTTGTGGCCGGTTAGCGCAACCTTGTCGGCGTTGATGATGATGACGAAGTCACCTACATCCGCGTTGTATTGGAAAGTCGGTTTGTGCTTTCCTCGGAGCACCTGCGCGACCTGGCCCGCCAGTCGGCCAACCGGAATTCCGGCGGCATCGACGACGTACCACTTGCGGTCGGTGATCTCTCCTTTATTTGTAAATGTTTTGTTTAGGTTTTCCATGTTTCTTTTCCACCTTTCATAAGGCAAAGTCGTACCGGGCCGTATGTGGGGAAAAGTCAGGATTCAAGAATTTCTTTGGCGATTCGATGGTCGGTGCGCTTTCGGGCATACCGGACCTCGCGTAGGCACAGTCCTTTTGCAGGAAGCACTACGGGCCATTGAAGATGATGACGCTCTTGCGGATCCAAGAGCTGGCTGACCTCTGCGATGTTTCGGCGCCCAGTTCCAATTTCGAACAGGCATCCGGCCATTCTGCGCATCATCCCTCGCATGAAAGCCGTACCGTAAACATCCACCCACACCTCATCTCGAACTTGCTTCACTTCGAATCGGTAGAGCTCCCGAACGGTGTTTTGCACGTGGGGTTCTAGTTCCTCGGTGAAGGCGCGGAAATCGTGTCGGCCGGCGAGTTCGCTGGCGGCACGTTGCATGAGATCGAGCTGAAGGGGTCTCCCGTATGGGTAGATAAACCTTCCGCGAAGGGGGTCATAGTCACCGGTTTGAATCCGGTAGCGGTAATGGCGGAAGTCCACCGAGAAGCGGCTATGGAACCAATCGGGAACTTCCCGGCTGGATACCACCGCCACGTCGTACGGAAGGATCGCCCGCAAGATTCGCGGCCAACGGTCAACCGGAACGCGGCAGTCGGTGTCGAAATGACAAACCTGACCGGCCGCATGGGCTCCTCCATCGGTGCGACTTGCGCCCCAAATCTCATTTTCCTCGCCCGAGATGTGGCGAACAGCTTCCGTCAATGTTCCCTGAACGGTTCTCCGTCCAGTTTGTGTGGCCCAGCCACTGAAGTCGGTTCCGTCGTAGGCAACGACGAACTTAACTTTCATGATCGTGGCACCCGGCTCGCCGGATGCAGAGGGACGAAATCTTTTTAGGCGACGAGTTCAAGCACGGCTTGCGGCGCGGCGTCTCCGCGGCGAGGGGCAAGCTTGGTGATGCGGGTGTAGCCGCCTTGTCGATCCTTAAAGCGAGGTCCGATCTCGTCGAACAGGTGCTTGACGAGGTCTTCGCCGTTGATCAGGCTTCGGTTGGCAAGAATCTGCGTCTTCTCGGCGGCGGTTTTGCCGGCGAGTGCCTTCTCGGGCTTCGGCGAGCTGCTGCTGTGGCCAACGAGAACCTTTCGGGCGCGGCGACGTGCTTCCAGTCCGTCCTCAAGCTTCGTAAGCGTGATCAGCTTCTCGACGAGTCGCTGCAGTTCCTTCGCTCGGCCAAGCGTAGTTCGCGTGTAGCCGTGTCGGATGAACTGGCGCTGAAGGTTGGTAAGGAGGGCCATCCGCTGATCGGACGGCAATCCAAGCTTGCGGTGGTCAATCTTATGTGTCATTTCTATACTCTCTATTTGCCAAAGGCAATTTAGAAATCGTCCTCGTCGTCTTCGTCCGAAATCTCCGGTCGGTAACCGGCCTTCGGCGGCTTCATTTCCAGGCCATGCTCGCCCAGCTTGTCGCGAACTTCCACGAGCGACTTCTTACCGAAGCCTCGGATCGCGGTGAGGTCCGATTCGCTGGTACCCGCCAGGCTGCGCAGGGTAAGAATTCCGGCGCGGCGCAGGCAGTTAAAGGTTCGCTGCGAGAAGTCAAGCTCTTCGATGCGAAGCTCCGGAACATTTTGCAGGCTCTCGTCCTCTTCCTCAACGGCAACGCTGTAGGAGGATTCGAATCCGGCCTCGCCGAGCTCGAAGAACATGCGGAAGAACTTGTCAAGTACGTGCGCGGCTTGCGACACGGCGTCGTTGGGGCGGATGGCACCGGTGGTCGTCACGACAATGATCAGCCGCTCGTAGTCCGTGCGCATTCCAACGCGGGTTGCTTCCACCGTGAAGTTCACTTTCTTCACCGGGGTGAACTGCGAGCCAACCGGGATGAGACCGATGATGCCGCGGTAGCGCTCCTGCTTCTCGGGAAGGATGTAGCCCGATCCCCAGTTCGCATAGAGCTCAACGTTCAGGGTGATGTCCGGGTCGCTAATCGTTGCGATGTAGACATCGGTGTTAACAACCTCGACTCCTTCGGGGCAAACGATGTCGGCGCCGGTGACTCGGCCCGGGCCCTTAATGTCGATGATCAGGACCTGCTCGGTCTGCATCGTCTCGGCGCTGGCGCGGAGCGAGAGCTGCTTCAGGTTCAGGATCAGCTGGGTGACATCTTCCTTCACGCCCGGAATCGGCGCGAACTCGTGGAAGACTTTGTCGATCTTGATCGCGGCAACGGCCGCGCCCTGGATCGAGCTGAGCAAGACGCGTCGAAGAGCGTTGCCAAGCGTGTGTCCGTAGCCGCGCTCAAGCGGTTCGAGAACGAACTTGCCGTAGTCGTTTTGAAGGTTGAGAGTGGAAATCTGAGGCATGGAATAGTGGGGGAGGAAAAAGGGAAATCAGACGCGGCGTCGCTTGGGAGGGCGGCAGCCGTTGTGCGGGATCGGGGTGACATCGCAAATGCTGCCGACTTCAAGCCCGGAAGCCTGAAGCGCGCGAATCGCGGTCTCTCGCCCTGAACCCGGGCCTTTCACCAAAACTTCGACCTTCCGGACGCCATGCTCTTGGGCTAGGCGGCTCGCCTTGTCCGCCGCGACCTGAGCCGCAAACGGGGTGCCTTTTCGGCTTCCCTTGAAGTTCACGTTGCCGGCGCTCGCCCAGGAAATCGTATTTCCGGTCGGGTCCGTGATCGTGATGAGCGTATTGTTAAAGGAAGCATGAATATGCGCGACGCCCGCGGGGATATTCTTCTTTTCCTTCTGCTTGCCTTTTTGAACTGCCTTTCTTGCCATAGTGTCTTTTGGGTTTGAAGCCGCCAACCAATCCTGGCGGCTCCGATTTTAATGCTTACTTCTTGGTCTTTTTCTTGCCGGCGACCGTCTTTGCCTTGCCCTTACGGGTTCGCGCGTTGCTTCGCGTTCGTTGACCACGCGTCGGCAGGCCACGTCGGTGGCGCAGGCCACGATAGCAACCGATTTCCATGAGGCGGCGGATATTGCCGTTAACCTCTCGGCGAAGGTCTCCCTCAACCTGGAAATCCTTGTCCAAGACTTCTCGAATGCGGGTGATTTCCGCCTCGGTGAGGTCCTTGATCTTCTTGCGCGGGTCTAGCCCGGCCTTCTCAACAAGGTCATGTACGTTGTGCTTGCCGATTCCGTAAAGGATCGGGAGCGCATACAACACCGCTTTCTCTCGCGGAAGGTCGATACCTGCAATTCTTGCCATTCTCTTCTTCTAACCCGGGTTAACCTTGGCGCTGCTTGTGCTTTGGCACGATGCAAATGACCCGCACAACTCCGTTGCGCTTAATAATTTTGCACTTGTCGCAGATCTTCTTTACGCTTGCCCGAACTTTCATCTTAAATTGACTATCTCCCCTGCGTGGCGGATGGATTCCGCATGCAGAGATTTGCGCGTGCCGAGGCTTTTCTCAAGACCTCACCTAGGCGCAAACAAGGATTATACCCACGATTCCCGCTTCCTGCGCCAAAGTTTGCGGCGTTTTCGAAACGTTGACCGTCTGTATTAGTTCGCTGGTTTAGCGGAACCGGTAGACGATGCGCCCCATCGTGAGGTCATACGGGGACAGCTCGACCTTCACCCGGTCACCGGGCAAAATTCGGATGTAGTTCATGCGCATTTTTCCGCTGACGTGCGCGAGGATGTCGTTCTCTTGCTCATCGAGCTTGATGCGAAATCGTGCGTTCGGGAGATTCTCGAGGACTGTGCCTTCCAGCTCGATTCCCTTCTCTTTGTCTTCCTGCGGTTTATATTGCGGACGTCTTCTACCCATTCGTTACTAGTTTACCGGTTCGTCGTAAATACGCCAAGAATTCTTCGCTTCCTCGGCTGACAATCTCAAAGACGTCGTCAAAGTCCTGGGACGTTCCGTAGTAGGGGTCCGGAACCTCGACCGAGGCCTCATCGCCAAACGACAGAAAGAGGTGGATCTCGGCCGTGGCGTTGTCCGGTGCGACCCGCCGGAGGTCGCGCACGTTCGCCTTATCCATGCCAAAAATGTAGTCGAAGGTGGTGAAGTCGGCAACGCTCACTTGTCGGCCCAAGTGCTCCGTTTCCAACCCGTGCTTATCGAGCGTAGCCAGGGCGCGGCCGTCGGGCAGATCGCCTAAGTGCCAGTCGCCGGTGCCGGCCGAGTCGACCTGAACGTAACCGGCCACCCCGTTCTCTTTGGCACGATGCATAAACACCGACTCCGCGATGGGACTTCGGCAGATGTTGCCCAGGCATACAAACAGAATTCGGATCGGCCTCATTTTGATTCCAAGTGAAGCCCGGCAACGACTTGATGAAACGTCGAAGCCGGGTCGTGGCTTGCGTCCACTTTCAGGAGCGATCCTGTTTTTGAATAATAGTCAATCACCGGAGCCGTCGTCTCCCAAAAGACCCGGATGCGCTCACGGATGGACTCGGGCTTGTCGTCTTCGCGGATGAACAGGGGGCTGTTGCACCGGTCACAGATGCCGTCGCGCTTCGGTGGCTTGGTAACGCTGTGATAAATTTCTCCGCAGCGGGTGCAACCGATGCGGCCAGCGAGTCGCCCGACGATCAGATCCGCCGACGCCTCCAACGAAATGGCTTTATCGAGGCCGAACGAGAGGTCAAATAGCATCTCGTCCAGGGCTTCTGCCTGTCGAACGGTTCGGGGAAAGCCGTCCAGAACGAATCCGCTCTTCCGGATGGAAGGGTCACGGAGCCGCTTATTCATCATCTCGATCGTGACGCCGTTAGGCACGAGCTCGCCGTGGTCGATGTAGCGCTTGGCCATCCGCCCAAGGTCCGTTTGGGCCTCAATTTCTGCGCGAAAGATCGCTCCCGAAGAAATCGGCAGGGCGCCGTATTTTGCTTCGAGGGCGGCACCGAGGGTGCCTTTTCCAACGCCGGGAGGACCAATAAGAATGAGGAACATGGTGATTAATGAAATTTGGGTTTAGGTGAAACAAGAACGGGCGACCATGCCGTGCATGTCGCCCGTCCTTGTCTGCAATTTTTGTCTTATTGACCGTATTGCTTCATCAGAAGGTTCGCTTCGATCTGCCGCATCGTTTCCAGCGCGACGCTGACCATGATGAGGAGCGAGGTTCCACCGATAATGCTAACGTAGCCGCTTGGAATCTGAGCAATCGCCGGAGCGATGTACTGAAGCAACGCGACCACGGCAATGAAGAGCGCACCAACGATGGTGATACGGGAGATCACGCCGTCGAGGAAGTCCTTCGTCTGCTTGCCAGGCCGAACGCCCGGAATGAACGAGCCGCCGCGTTTCAGGTTGTTGCTGATGTCTTCAACGTTGTACTGGATAGCGGTCCAGAAGTAGGTGAAGAAGCCGATGAGCGCAGTGTAAAGGACGCAGCCGATGAGACCGCGAGGAATCGGAATTCCCGGCGCGACCGCCTGACCGTTCGACGGAATCAAGTAGGAGCCGAGGTTAAGGAGCCAAGCTCCGATCGGCGACTGCTCGCCTCCGAACATGGTTCCGAACTGGCTCGGCAGACCCACGAGCGACACCGCGAAGATGATCGGCAGAACGCCGGCCATGTTCACGCTGAGCGGAAGGTAGCTGGCGGTGCCGCCAACCTGGCGGTTACCGACCTGGCGCTTCATGTGCTGGATCGGAATGCGTCGCTGGGCGGTGGTGAAGAAGACGATGAACCAGGTTGCCGCAAAGAACAGCACGGCGATGATGCCAATGCTCCACCATGCGACGAAGCCCTTCATGGCACCGTCGAAAAGCGTTTGCGCCTGTAGCGGCAGTGAGAGGATGATTCCCGCGAAGATCATGAGCGAAACGCCGTTGCCGATTCCCTTCTCCGAGATCTGCTCACCCATCCACAGGACGAACATGGCGCCGGCAGTCCAAAACAGCAGAATCATCAGCTGGTAGTGGAGCGGAATCGCGGCGATGCTGGGCGCCGTCTTCATGATTTGCAGGAAGCCCCAACCTTGGAAGATACATAGCACAAGGCTGAGGTATCGGGTTCGCAGGTTGTTCTTCTTTCGGGCATACTCGCCGCCCTCCTGCATGTCCTTCTTCCACTGCGGAATCGCCGTCTGCAGAATCTGCATGATGATCGACGCCGTGATGTATGGGTTCAACCCGAGAGCAAAAATGGAAAGGCGCTTGAGTGCGCCGCCGCCCAAAACGTTGAGCAGGTCGAAAGCCGGAAGGCCCTCCAGGGTTTTGACGACGGCCGCCGAGTCGAAGCCCGGAACCGGAACCGGAACGTGAACGCCAAGGGCATACACGCCGAACATCATCAAGACGAAAATGATGCGCTGCCGGAGCTCGGGGTCTAACCAAGCCAACCGGAACGTATCGGCCAGCGGCATGGAGAGACCCTTGTCGCTCCCGCCGCCGGTCTTCCCGCCGCTACCGCCAAAACCCGAAGGCAAACTCATTCTGGCTTGGGATCCTTCTTATTCTTCTTTTCTTGAAGCTTCGGTGGTTTCACGATCAGAGTCGCGGTACCGCCCTTGGCTTCGATGACCGAGATGGCGGTCGCGCTGAAGCGATCTGCCGTCACGTTGAGCTTCTTCTCGAGCTCGCCAAAAGCCAGCACCTTGATGCCGTCTTTTGCCTTGCTGACGATGCCCGTCGCGTAAAGAATTTCCGGCGTCACGTCCGCGCCATCTTCGAAAAGGTTCTGCAGGTCGTCGAGATTGACGATCGCGAACACCTTCTTGTTGACGTTTCGGAAACCCTTCTTAACCGGGGCTCGGCGCTGAATCGGCGTCTGTCCACCTTCAAAGTTGGGGTGGATCTGTCGCCGGGCGCTTTGTCCCTTTGTACCGCGGGTGGCCGTTTTGCCCATGCCGCTTCCGATACCTCGGCCGATAATTCGCTTTCGCTTAGTACCGCCGACGCCCGGTGTAAATTTGTTTAGTGCCACTGTTCAATATCTCCCTTTGGGGTCCGGGCAAACGCCCGGACTAGTGCGTCTCCGACGGCTTGTGGTCTCGGGCATGGGCGTTGCGCTTGATGAGGGTGGCGTCCACCAAAATCTTGCCCGTCTCCAGGTCCGTAACCTTTACCATGTGCCGAACGGTGTGGATCATGCCAAGAATCGTCGGCACGTTCTGCTTCTCCACGGCTTGTCGAATTTTTCGCAGGCCCAGGGCCTGTATCGTTGCCTTATGCACCGGCCGTTGGGCGATGATGCTCCGGACTAGTTCAATGCGCAGCATCAGCTTCTTCCTTTCTGGCCTTCTCGATCCAGGGGGTCAATCGCTTCACATCGATGTTGCGGCGCTGGGCCACTTCCTCGGGGCTAAGCAGCAGTTCGAACGCCGCGATCGTGGCGTAGGCCATGTTAATCGCGTTGCGGCTACCCAGCGATTTCGCCAGGACGTCGTGAATACCGCAGGCTTCCAGACAGGCTCGAACCGCACCGCCGGCTTTAACGCCGGTTCCGGGGGCAGCCGGTCGGAGCATTACCTGCGCCGTTCCGGAAACCGCACGGATCTCGTGGGGAATCGTAGAGCCAATCATGGGAACCGGGAACATATCGCGTCGGGCGGCTTCTTCCGCCTTTCGGATCGCGTCGGGGATGCCGCGCGCTTTGCCAATTCCAACGCCCACTCGGCCCTTGTTGTCGCCAACGACAACAAGAATGGACCAAGAGGCCGTCTTTCCACCCTTGGTGGTCTTGAAAACTTTATTCGTTCGGATCACTCGGACGTCGAGCTGTGGGCCCTCGGTCGCGTTGCGATCTCTTTTTCCGCTCATTCGGTTGGCCATTCTCATTAGAACTTAAGCCCTCCTTCTCGTGCGCCGTTCGCCAGCGCTTCTACTCGTCCGTGGTACCGGAAACCTCCGCGATCAAATACGACCGCTTCGACTCCCTTCTCCTTGGCTCGCTCGGCAAGGAGGCCACCGACGGCTTTTGCGCCATCGATGTTGCCCGAAACGCTGAGGTCCTTCTCGATGGAAGAAGCCGCCGCGATCGTCGTACCGGTCGTATCGTCGATGAGTTGCGCACTGATATGTTTCAGGCTGCGGAACACGCTTAGCCGCGGGCGCTCCGCGGTACCGGTCACACGCTTGCGAATGCGGGCGTGGCGTGCGTGCCGTAGCTCGTCTCTGGTTTGTTTTGCCATGGTCTGCTACTTCCTTATTTCTTTGCCGCCGCGCGTTTACCGGCTTTGAGCTTGACGATTTCGCCTTGGTAGCGAATACCCTTGCCCTTATAGGGTTCAGGCTTACGGACCTTTCGCACGTCGGCAGCCACTTGGCCAACCGCTTGCTTGTCGGTTCCGCTGATGATAATTTGCGTCGCACGCGTCTTTTCGTCGGCCTTCACTTCGAAGCTCACGCCTTCGGGCGCAGTAAGCACGACCGGGTGGGAGTAGCCGATGGCGAGGGTCAGCGTTTTGCCGGCTGTCGTAGCACGATAACCCACACCGATGACGTCGAGGGTCTTCGAGTGACCCTTGGTGACGCCCTCAACCATGTTGAAAAGAAGCGTTCGAGCGAGACCATGCTGGCTGCGCGCCTCGCGCAGGTTGTTCGGTCGCTCCAACTTTACGGTCTCGCCTTCCTGCGAAACGGTAAGGAGTCGCGAGATCTGCTGTTCCAAGGAACCTTTCGGACCTTTGATGGTCACCGTGTTGGTCGCTTCGTCTACCGAGAAGGTGACGCCGGCCGGCACGGTAATGGGTCGAATTCCAATTCGAGACATCTTAGTACACCTCGCAGATGACTTCGCCGCCCATCTTGCGTCGTCGGGCTTCGCGGTCGGTCATGAGACCGGCGCTCGTGCTCACGATCCGGGTTGCAAGGCCGTTTCGAATCGGCTTGAGGTCGGTCACGGGCTTGTAAACACGCAGACCAGGCTTGCTAACGCGGGCGATGTGGGTAATGAGGGGCCGTCGCTTCGTATCGTAGCGCAGGGCCACCTTGATGGTGGGGAACTTGGTTTCGGTCGTAATCTCGTGGCTGGTGATGAATCCTTCGGCCTCGAGAATCTTTACGATTTCAACCTTAATTTTGCTGTGCGGAATGCTGACCGCATCTTGACGGCCTCGGGCACCGTTTCGGATACGCGTCAAAAGGTCCGCGATTGGATCGCTATGCATGGGTCATTTCCTCCTGAAGATCGGCTTTACCAGCTCGACTTTTTGATCCCCGGAAGCTCACCCTTGTGGGCCTTCTCGCGCAAGACGTGTCGGCATACGCCGAAATATCGGAAATAGCCGTGGGCCCTTCCCGTAATCGCGCATCGATTGTAGCTGCGCGCTTTGAACAGTCGGGCCTTAACCCGCTTCGCTTTGAGTTCCGCCATCGCTTCTTCTCGCTTTTCCTTCGGCAGTTCCGCAAGTTTTTCTTCTTCCTTGCGTAACGCGTCGAACTTAGCTTGAAGCCGCTTATGCTTTTCGATAAGACATTGCTTTGCCATTTGTTTCCCGCCGTTGTCGGATCGGTCCAGACTCATCGCCCAATTGCCCAGAAGGCAAGAAGGGGAGCTGCGCGACCCGTGGCTAATTACCGGTATTGACCCGGCAATTTGAGAAGATACCCGAATCAAAGGCCCTCCGCGCGTCGTCTTTAATTCCTTCGAAGGCACTAGCCGCGTCGGTTTTCGGTTGAGGATAATCGGAAACATCCTCATGGCACGCCGATTCCTCATTCTTTGCGTTTGGCTTTTGGCGACTTTCTCGCCTATCACGGTGTCAAACGCTCAGGGAATTAGCCGGCCGACGCGCATTATGTGCCTCGGCGACTCCGTGACGCGAGCGACCGCCCAGCGAAACAGCTTCCGACGCCCGCTCTGGCAGTTTCTTGAACAAAACAAGTTCCGCGTCGACTTCGTCGGCTCCGACACCTCACACAAGGGCGGACCGCCGCCGAACCCCGACTTCGATCTGAACCACGAAGGGCACACCGGCTACCGCACCGACATGATTTTGAAGGAGTTGCCGGATTACCTCGCGCAAAACATGCCGGACTACGTGCTTATCCACCTCGGGACGAACGACATTGCGCAAGGACGAGATCCGTTTTCGGCGGCAACCAACGTCGCCAGTATCGTCGCCCTCATGCGCGCGGCCAACCCTAAGCTGACTTTTCTGGTGGCCCAAATCATCCCAATGGAAGGCAAGGAGGGCGTCGTTCGAGTGTTCAACCAGCAGCTTCTCCTGCGGCTGAAGAACGTTTCCACGCCGCAGTCTCCGGTTATCTTCGTGGACCAATACACCGGGTTCGACGCCAAAACCGAAACCGGAGACGGCGTGCATCCGAACGCGAAAGGGGATCTAAAGATCGCGCAGAGATGGTGGGCCGTCCTTCGCACCCTGCTCGACCCGCGCGGCTACCGAGCCTCGATGGCCCCGATGTCCACACCTTTCCCGATGGGTCGCTTCCGGCCCGCGAAATCCACGGTCGCCGCCAGGACCGATGTTCCGGCATCCACCGCCGGGCTCGCGTAGCGCGGCGTGTAGGCCCGCAGTTTCGAGTCTCCCGCGACGTCAATTCCGAATCCGGGATCACCGATCTTGTCACCGGACTTGAGCGCTGGAATTCTGTCCGAGCCGAAGTACAGGTTGTGGCCGACCTTGAGGTTGACGTTGTCGTCGTCGTCGTTCACCTTGCGACCGGGCCGCGCCACCAGGATGTTATTGAGGATGACCACGTCATCCGACTGCTTCGCGAAGATTTGGCCCCAATCCAGCTCCGGCGACTGGTTGTTCAGCACCGCCGTATTGTTCACGATCTCCACGTGCGCTGCGCGGAGGACGCGGATTCCCGACCCGCCGTTCCGGAGGCAGATGTTGTTCTCGACCCGGGTTCGGCCCCGGTAGCCGGCCAACTTACCGTTTGGTAGCCGCGTTACGAAAGACTCAAGCACAATCCCGTTTCCGTCCGTCACTTTTCCGCTGACCGTCCACGGGATCTCGCAACGATTCTCCACGCAAAGATTTCGGCGGATCAAAATTTTCAGGCCCTCGTTCTTGTCGATGTCCACCGGGCGGACCACCGCGATCCCGCTTCCGGCATAGGCCGAGTACCACGCATTCTCCGCCACAACGTTCTCTTCAATCGTCAAGTAGTCGGCGGCGACCGCCGCAATGCCCGCGCCTGCCTTTCGAACGATGTTCTGCGCGACCGTGATGTGGTGCGGCTTCACATCATCCTTACGGCCATCAATCGAAATTCCGATGCCGTTCGTGCGTGGGTTTGTTGGGTCCGGATCTTCGAGAAGCAGGTCGCCAAAGGGAATTGAGTCGTTCGCGCCGGTAATCGTAAAGCCACGAATCTCGATGTACGCCGCCGGGGAGAGCACCTGAAAGCCCGCCCAGCCGTCGAACCGAACCTGAGGCTGCTGATCGGCCGCCGCCCGAAACCGAATCCAAGCGTCTTCGCGACCGGCTTTCGAGATTTGGCAGACGGGCACACCGGGGACGGCGTTCCGGTATTCACCGTTCATCACCCATACGGTGTCGCCGGGCTCGGCTTGATCGGCGGCGTGCTGCAACGTTCGCCAAGGCGCGACGCGGGTTCCCGGGTTTGCGTCCGAAGCCCCGCGACCTCCGCTCACGTAGAACTCGCTCGGAACGAGAGACGCAATGGCAAAAATCAGCCCGAGCATGCCTATTCGACGCCCGGGCTTAGGCGATGTTTCTCGATTAGCGAACCGACGTAAACCGCGACAACGAAACCCGGAAGATTTGGCGTTGCTCGTTGGTGATGAGGAGCGAATCCGGACCATCGAAGCAGATCGCTTCGCACTGGTTGCCGCCGGAGAACACGAATCGCTTGAGCGGTTTCGAGAGGAACTTATCCTGCGGCGCGGTGGCGTCGAAAAGCCACACGCTTTGAACCGGTGCCTGCGTGAGCACGGCCAGCATCTTTCCATCCGGCGAGGCGTCGGCGGCGGTCACCCAGCCACCAAGATCAGCTTTCTGGTCAACTTTCTTCAGCATGTTGACCCGGTTTGCCTGCGGCCGCTTCAGCCGGTAGAGCGACGCCGCGCCCACCGGACCCTTCCCGCCTTCGGCACGGTGCTTCGTAATGACAAAGAGCGTGTCGCGGACGGCGAACAACGCCTCAGAGTCAAAGTCGAAAGTGCCCTTCGGCGGAAAATCTTTCTGGTCGGGATAAGCGACGGGATACCAAGCAAACGAACGGGCCGCGGGAAAGGCCATCGGGTTAGGTTCGGTAACGGCGTAGATGCCGAGGTCTCGGCGAGAGTTACCGTTGTTGCCTAGGTCCGAGATAAAGAGCGTGTCGCCGATTCGAGCGATGTCTTCCCAGTCTGCGTTTGCCGCGTTACCGATCTCGACGCCCTCGTAGTCGCCCGTCTTCGGCTTCTGGCCGATGAAAGTGCCGTCGGCGCGGATCGCGAAGATTCGGGATTTATCTCCGCTGTCGTTGTGAACCCAAAACGTATCTGGATAGCGCGCGCTTTTCACAATCCCACTCATCTCCTGGATGGCAGGTGTCATTACCCGGGCCGACTCGGCGAGGACGGGGACTAGGGGCGTCTGCAGGAGACCCACATAGCAAAGCAAACTGGTGAACATCATGATTTTGTACCGGTAAGCCCCTCTGCTGGAATTGCAAAGCCTCTTGTGTCGATTACGGCTTCAGTTCCGAATCGCCAGTACACACTCCAAACCGTTCGGGTGGGAACCCCCTTCGTCGCCAACGGGCCGGCCTTCGTCTCGGTCCGCACCGTTATCGGATATCCACGGGCGGCGTCCGTCACGATTTCAATGTTCGGCTCGCTCGGGCTCTTGCCGGAGATGAGGATGCGCCGCATCTGGAACTTCTTGCCTCCGGAGGTGACCGTCCGCTCATCGCCGGTGACCTTCATTCCCTTGCTCTTCGCTACTTTCACCAAGTTTTGCAGGGGGGTTTCCTTGGTTCCAACGGCGGCGAACATGTCCCGGGCGAAGTGAAGCGGCCAGTATTTGAGATCGATGGCCGACGACTTCCGCGCCTTCGGGTCGCCTTGGGGGCGCCAGCCGGTGTTGGAGAAAACGGTCGCAACGCGTCCGTCGGCAATCAGCGTTTGCTGGTCCAGATCTCGCGGAACACGCTCCATGTACGGATACTCGATCCGATATCGGCGCCCGTCCAAGATCTGAATCTTCGATTTATCGCGACCGCTTCCCTGGCCGGATTCGAACAGCGCGTTCGATTCTCCGGAAATCCGACTCGCCTTTTGAAGGGCGGTGTCGGCGGCCTTCGCGACCAGTTCAGGCGTGAGAGCCTTTGACACCTTGCGGTCGATAGTGAAAATTTTGGTGAGCGCGGCCTTTTGCTCCGGCGAGACTTTGGGAACAATTGCTTCGCGCTGTTTGGGGTCGAGTAGGTTCGGCTGGCTTGGCGGCGGACCGGCGTTAGCGCTTGGATTCGTGCTTGGCGGAACCGCGGTGGCACCGGGCTCCGTCTTCGGGGCTACGTTGGTCGCCACCGGTTCCGACGGCTTCGGAGCCTCAACTTTCGGCTCGGTGGGCGCGCACCCGATCACGACCACGCCAACCAACCACAGACAACCCGCTTTCACGTTCATCAGTTTACTAACGCGCATAGCGGCCATCAGTGATGCGTGCCTTTCCAGTAATCCAATTTGAGGTCGGCAAACGGCGCATCCTTCTTCTGGCAATCAAGCAGGAACTCGGTTTCCTCGTCGGTCAGGGCCACACCCGCATGCACCGACGCCGCCATATCGGCCAGCCTGTCGAACCGATCCAGGTGATCCGTGATCCGAATCTCGGAGTAGTCCTTCGCCGAGACGGTGCTGATGAGGAACTGCCAGTCCGAGCTCTCCGCCAGCAGGATTTCCCGCGCGGCCTGCGTGACGATCTCCTTTGCCGGGCCGGTGCCAAAGTCTCGAACCATCTGCCGCAGCCTCCGCTCCGCCGGGTACAGCCGCTTCCACGTCCAGGCGTTGTCCTCGTTCAGCCAAGTGTAGTGGTAGCCGCCTTCTCCCCATGATCCTTCGGGCAGGTGGATCATGTGCTGTGGCGGATCCTCGTCGAGCACGTCGCCGCCGCTGAGCATCGTCAGCGTGCCGTCGGCGTGGATGTTGCGCGCGAGGTTGTACAGGAACTCCGGCCCTTCCCACCACCAGTGGCCAAAAAGCTCGGTGTCATACATGGCAACCAGGGTTCCGGTTCGGTCGGAGAGTCCCTTGTAGGTGGCCAAGGTGCTCTTGAGCACGTTCACGAGGTCGGCGGCGTGGGCTTGGATCCGTTCGAACGCTTCGTACGGATCGTACGGCTGCTTCTTGCCAAGGTCGGATTTCTCTTGGCTGATACGCCAATACTTTAATCGACCAGGGTACTGCTGTTTATGGAACTCTAGGTAATGCTCGTCGCCCGGGTAGCCCGAGTCGCCACTCCAGACCTTCACGGTAGTTTGCGGGTCGCGGGCGAAGCAAACAACGCCGCTGGGCAGCGCGTAGTGCTCGTATTCGCTGCGGAACTCTTCCGGCGGCGTGAAGTATTTCGAGCTGCGCGCGAACATCTCGGCGAGCTGCGGGAAGTTGCCGGCGTAGGTTCCGAGCGGCGTGCCGCCGCGGATCATGTGCGAGTCGACGAAGAAGTACTCGATGCCTTCCAGCTTCAGAATCTCGTCGGTTCCCAGGCGCGGCCACGGAATCTCGTCCTCGTTGACCGGCGACTTCCAGGCATAGCGCGGGCGGTAGGCGCACTCGGGAAGCCAGATTCCACGCGGCTTGCGGCCGAAGTATTTCTCGTAGGTATCGACGCCGAGCCGAACCTGCGCGCGGCAGGCTTCGTCGGTGCCTAATAGCGGCTGGTAGCCGTGCGTCGCCCCGCTCGTGATCACCTCGATGCTCCCGATATCCTGGAAATGCCGGAAGCCCGCGATGATGCTCCGGTTCCAGCGCGTCTCAAATTGGTCGATCGAGCGTTGGTAGGCGCGCCGCCAGAACTCAGAAAGGCCCTGCATCCACGGCTCGCCCCTCCGCGCGAACATTTCGCCGTCTTCCTGCGAGGCCTTGATTTTCTCCTCACAGTAGGCAACAAAACCGTCTTTAAACGACTCGTCCTCAAGCTGCTCGGCAAGGATCGGCGTCATGTTCACCGTCCATCGCGGGAAGATGCCTTCCTTTTCGAGTCGCCATAGGGCGTCGAGCAGCGGGAGGTAGCACTCGGCGGCCGACTCGTTGATCCAGTCGGTGCCGTGGGGGCTCTTCCCGTGGCTCAACACGTAGGGCATGTGCGAGTGCAGGCAAAGCAAAAAGCGTCCGACGGCCATGCCCGTATTGTACGTCGGAGTTCGGATTGTCGGAACCGCCCGTGATGAACTTGGCCCGCGGTCTTCAATGGGAGAGTTTCATGGGTTTTGGATGGGACGATTGCGTTAAATTTTCTTAACAAAGCGAGGAATTTTGGAGGACGTAGCCAATAATGTAAATCAATGGGAGTGCTGTCTGCGCCTCGCGCTGGAATCCTCCGCTCGGCGAAAGTGGCGGCGGTGACGCTCCTTGCGATTGCTTCCGGATACGCCGTTCCGCAGGGGAAGAAGCCCGTTGCAAAACGTTGGCCGAATCAGCTGATTCAAGCCGCTGCCAAGGAGCTAAAGGGCAAGAAGATCGTTGCGGTTGTGCTTTCTGGCTACCGACTTTCGCCTCGGAAAGGATCGGACGAAGGTGAGCAGGTCATCAAGGACCCAAAGGAAATCGAGCGCTGGCGCGCGGCATTGCAGCTGTCCACCCGTTGGAGGCAACACGCCAGAGACCCTATGGAATACGCCAACGACCCGGACTTAGTGGAGTTCATCTGGTACGATCGCGACGGAAGTCGCATCAAAGTTAAGACCACCACATTCCTCATCGATCCAGTTGGAGTGTTTCTGGACTATGGCGAGCCGGTCAAAAAGATGTACCTGAAATACCGTCTGCGGGAAGATGAAGGCTGATGGTTATTCCGGCGTTACTGATTCTTGCTCCACAGACGCCCTCCGCCCGGGTGGATGTTTATGTCCGTGCGCCGGGGGAGATCCGGCAATGGAACCTTTCGCCAAGCGGTCCGAAACTCAGAGCCAAATTCACCATCCCAAATAGCAAAGTCGGAAATTGGTTCGTTGTTTCCCCAGCCGGTCGGTTTTTGGCTTGGGACGACCGAGATGCGGCGAAGCTAGTGGTGCTCGACCGCAAGAACTCCTCGAAGCTCGTCCGCTTGCCGCAGACAGAAGAGGGTCGCGTTTTTGTCTCAGATCGCTGGCTCGTTTTGACTGGGCCGATCACCTACCGAGATTCGGGAAAGGACCGATCTCCGGCGGACGTCTGGGCTTACTCATTGCCCTCCTTTGCCCTCCGAAAATTCCAAATTCGCACTTACATGACTGGTTTAGTGGATGACACGCTTCTTTTCCATGATCAGCAGGTGCCGCTCTACACGATTCGACTCAGCCTTCAGGATCCTTTGCGTGCGGAAAGAAAGCTTCCGGACGCCATTCAAGACGACGTGAAGGCAAGAACGTATGCCGGCGGAGGGGTCCAGCTCAATCGCCAAATTCAGCCGCCATTGGTAATCTCCAAGAATAGGCAGTCCGCATTCTTGCACTCTCTGCAAGTTGCCGGATGGAGCGGGCGACTTTGGGGACAGCGCATCGCCTCCACCGTCGCGAAAGCGACCCTCTACAATAGCATTCATGATCACTTTTGGTCTGCAAAGTGGGAGGCGGACGGCAAGACTCTCTGGATACTTTCGAACGCGAGATATCGTACCGCAACTGGTGATTTTCCCAAATACGAGAAAGAACAGATGCATCTCTACAGCTTCAACCGATGGGGGAAGATGCTGAGCCAGCGGAACATCGACATCCCCGGGTTCAAACAGACCTACCACGTCGCGATGACGGTGCAATGAGAAACGCGTCTAGTGTTCTAGGGGTGTTGGCCCTAGTGCTCGCGTCGGCATCCGTACAGCCGCAAGCAAAACGTCCGGTCGAAAAGAGGTGGCCGAATCTAAGGCTGCAATCCGTTGCGAAGGAGCTGAAGCGCAAGAAGATCGTAGCGGTGGTGCTTTCTGGTGGGCGGCTTTCTCCGCTCAACGGCGACTACTATGGCGAACAGGTCATCAAAGCACCGCAGGAAATTGAACGGTGGCGACTTGCGTTCGAGAGATCAACGAGGCGACGCCAACACGATACTGACCCGAACCTGCATGCAGATGATCCAGACTTCGTGGAGTTTGTTTGGTACGTACGAGACGGCGGACGTATCAAGGTAGGGACTACCTCGATATCGGTGGACCCGGGGCTCGTGTTCTTGGACTATGGCGAGCCGGTCAAAAAGATGTATCTGAAATACCGGTTGAGGGAAGAAGATTGATGGTTATTCCGGCGTTACTGATTCTTGCTCCACAGACGCCCTCCGCCCGGGTGGACATTTACGTCCGTGCGCCGGGGGAGATCCGGCAATGGAACCTTTCGCCAAGCGGTCCGAAACTCAGAGCCAAATTCACCATCCCAAATAGCAAAGTCGGAAATTGGTTCGTTGTTTCCCCAGCCGGTCGGTTTTTGGCTTGGGACGACCGAGATGCGGCGAAGCTAGTGGTGCTCGACCGCAAGAACTCCTCGAAGCTCGTCCGCTTGCCGCAGACAGAAGAGGGTCGCGTTTTTGTCTCAGATCGCTGGCTCGTTTTGACTGGGCCGATCACCTACCGAGATTCGGGAAAGGACCGATCTCCGGCGGACGTCTGGGCTTACTCATTGCCCTCCTTTGCCCTCCGAAAATTCCAAATTCGCACTTACATGACTGGTTTAGTGGATGACACGCTTCTTTTCCATGATCAGCAGGTGCCGCTCTACACGATTCGACTCAGCCTTCAGGATCCTTTGCGTGCGGAAAGAAAGCTTCCGGACGCCATTCAAGACGACGTGAAGGCAAGAACGTATGCCGGCGGAGGGGTCCAGCTCAATCGCCAAATTCAGCCGCCATTGGTAATCTCCAAGAATAGGCAGTCCGCATTCTTGCACTCTCTGCAAGTTGCCGGATGGAGCGGGCGACTTTGGGGACAGCGCATCGCCTCCACCGTCGCGAAAGCGACCCTCTACAATAGCATTCATGATCACTTTTGGTCTGCAAAGTGGGAGGCGGACGGCAAGACTCTCTGGATACTTTCGAACGCGAGATATCGTACCGCAACTGGTGATTTTCCCAAATACGAGAAAGAACAGATGCATCTCTACAGCTTCAACCGATGGGGGAAGATGCTGAGCCAGCGGAACATCGACATCCCCGGGTTCAAACAGACCTACCACGTCGCGATGACGGTGCAATAACAAACTGTTTGAACCCCCTCCCCCACGTTTCCCCCTTCCGCGCTTCGCGCTGCAAGGGGAACCATCTCGGAGGCGAGCCAGAAGTGCCGAATGAACCCTTCTCCCTTCTGAGGGAGAAGGGCAGGGATGAGGGTGTGTCGCAAGCATGCATTTTGTTTTTTGGACTATTTTACACAGGCAGAGTCGTCTCTTCGTCCCACATATGTATTCCTAGTTGCCGTTCCAAGCTAAAGCAGAATTCACCAACCCCCTCCCCAACGTTTCCCCCTTCCGCGCTTCGCGCTTCAAGGGGAACCATCTTGGCTGGACCGTTCTGGGCGATCGACCGCAATTGTTAGCCATCGTCCGCAATCGTCAGCGTCTGCCGCGATGCAAGGAGAACCATCTCAAAATGAAGCGGTCTAAGCGATTCGGTACCGCTCGACCAACTCGGGCCAGGTACCGTTTTCTATCGCCGTCCGAATCTCCTCCATTAGCCGCGCGTAAAACGCCAAGTTATGCAACGTTAGCAACCGAGCGCCAAGCGCCTCCTTGGCATGAATCAAGTGCCGGAGATATGCCGGCGAGTACCGCGCCGTCGCCGGAAAAACGCTCCCGGGATCGACCGGCGCGCGCCGCTCGGCGAACTCCAAGTTGCGCAGATTTTTACGGCCAAGCAGCGTGTACATCACGTGGTGCCGCGCCATGCGGGTCGGCAGCACGCAGTCGAACATATCCATTCCCGCCGCCACCGCATGCAAAATGTCGCGCGGATGCCCGACGCCCATGAGGTACCGCACCTTATCCGCCGGTAGCATGCCTGCCGTAAACGACACGACCGGATACTGAAGCTCCGTCGGCTCGCCAACGCTCACGCCACCGATGGCGAAGCCATCGAACGGCAAACCGGTGAGGAGCCCGGCACTTTCCGTACGCAGGTCCTCGTGAATACCGCCCTGCACAATGCCAAAGACCGCCTGGCCTTCGCGGGCGGCGGCCAGATTTCGCGGAGCCCAAAGGTGGGTGCGGGCCATCGCGCCGGCGGCTTCGTCCCGCGTGCACGGGTACGGCGCGCACTCGTCCAGGGCCATGCTGATGTCAACCCCGAGCTGGCCCTGAATTTCGATCGATCGCTCCGGCGAGAGAAAATGCATCGAGCCATCGAGATGCGACTTAAAGGTCACGCCGGTGTCGTCGATCTTTCGAGTTTTCGAGAGGCTCATCACCTGGTAGCCGCCTGAATCCGTAAGGATCGCGCCGGGCCACGACATCAGCTCGTGCAGGCCGCCAAACCGCTCGACGAGGTCCGCCCCCGGCCGCAGGCTGAGGTGGTAGGTGTTCGACAGGATCTGCTGGTAGCCCATCGCCTCCAGGTCTTCGCTGCCGACCGTCTTCACCGACCCGACCGTGCCGACCGGCATGAAGAACGGAGTCTCGACGGTTCCGTGGGGCGTGTGTAACCGGCCACGCCGCGCGCCCGTGTGCGGGCAAACCGAGATCAACTCATACGTTACGGACGGCATCCTTTTTATCGAACCTCAAACCGGCGGGACTGAGTTTGGTAATGTCGCAATCGCTCGTAAAATGAGGGCATAAGCCAAGTGACCATCTCTCCAGACGAGGCGACCTATCGTCGCCTCGTCCAGCATGCCACGCAGCGGGACTTGCCGGGGGAGGAAGCGGCGAAGGAGATTGTCGTTGATGCGATGGACCGTAGCGGGCTGCAGGAAGGGCGGCGGACCGAATCCGTAGGCGCGGAATCATCTCTTCCGGGCCATTCCTGACGCGGGATTAGGCAAACGGAATCGATCCTTGCTAAACCGCGCCTTCAAGGAAAGCCAGAGGTTTTCCGAGCCCAGCGCTGTCTGATAGACGGCAATTCTTCAGTTTCCTCAGGAATCTCTTGGAGCGCAAACCACGTAGAATGGCCTGGGCCCCATGAATATTTTCGATTCCGTTAGGACCGCGCTACGCGCCATTCTTGCTAACAAGCTTCGGTCGGCGCTCACGATGCTCGGCGTCGTCATCGGCGTGGGTTCCGTTATCGCGATGATCGGCATCGGCGAAGGCACCAAAAAGAAGTCGATCGAGAATATTCAGATTATGGGCACGAACATGCTCACCGTCATGCCGAACTGGCGGCGCGGGTCGGTCGTCGGAGCCGCGAACGACACGCCAACCCTGAAAGACGACGACGTCGTGGATCTGAAACGCCAGGTCCCGCTCATCGACATCGTCACGGGAACCGTTGGCGCGCGATCCATGGCGAAGTTCAAAAACGTGAACTACATGACCCAGATCACCGGCGCCCAACCGCAGATCTCCGTCATTCGAAACGCAACTAAAATGCACCAGGGCGCATGGTACTCGTTCGAAGACGAAGCGGCCGCCAACCGTAAATGCGTTCTGGGCTACTTGGTTTACCAAGAACTGTTTGGTCAGGAAAACGCCATCGGTTCCACCATTCGGCTCAAGAACCAGAACTTTGAAGTCATCGGAGTCGTGGCATACAAGGGCGGTTCCGGCAACTGGAACCCCGACGACCAGGTCTACATTCCGCTTGCGACGGCAAAGACCCGGCTCCTCGGACGAACCAATCTCGACAGCATCGTAATGAAGGGCGCAAACACCGAGCTTCTGCCGATCATGCAAACGAAGGTCGAAGAAACCTTGGGCAAGAAGCGGAAGAATGCTGGCGGCGAGCCGCTGTTCCGCGTCATCAACCAAGGCGAATGGATCGAGCAGATGGAACAGCAAACCCGCCTGCTTTCGACGCTGCTTGCCGGAATCGCGTCCGTTTCGCTCCTCGTTGGCGGCATCGGAATCATGAACATCATGCTGGTTTCGGTCACCGAGCGCACCCGGGAAATCGGCCTACGCAAAGCCATCGGAGCCAAGCGAGAGACCATCCTCGGCCAGTTCCTGTTGGAGAGCGTCGTGATGTGCACCGTCGGCGGAATCGTCGGCATCGCGTTCGGGCTGTTCTCGGTGGCCTATGTCGCCCAGGCAATGAAGGTGCCGCCGGTCGTCAACAGCACGGCGATCATCATGGCGTTCGGTTTCAGCGCCGCGGTTGGGCTGTTCTTCGGGTTCTATCCGGCGATGCGGGCCTCCCGACTGCAGCCGATCGAAGCACTTCGATACGAGTGAACTCGCCCGAAAATCTTGCGACCTAGTCGACGCGGGTCGGCGGTGTATTCTAGGGTGCTATGAAGGCGGCTTCGTTTCTCGCGTTTGGACTTATCGCGATGTTGTTCATCGCCGGTTGCGGCAAAACCGAGCCGCAAGCCGGCGCGAATGCGGCAGCAAAAGTTTTCAAGTACCCGCTGGTGACCTCGCCAACGACGCTTGACCCAGGCAAGGTGCAAGACGGCGACACGATCGACGCTGTCCAGCAGGTCTTCGAAGGCCTGGTAGGCTGGAGCCCGGACAACAAGCCGGAAGGCCGCCTCGCCGAGAAATGGGAAATCCTGGACGGCGGAAAAACCTATCTTTTCACCCTGCGATCTGGCATCAAGTTCAGCTCCGGACGTGATGTTAAGGCAATAGACTTTAAGGATTGCTTCGAGCGCGCCTGCGACCCGGCGTTCGCCAGCCCAACCGCCCCCACCTACCTTAGCGACATCGTGGGCGTGAAAGAGCGTCTCGCCGGGAAGGCGAAGGAAGTCACCGGCTACCAAGCCGTCGGCGACAACCAAGTTAAGATCACCCTCGACAAGCCGCGCCCCTACTTCCTTGGCAAGCTGACTTACCTTGTCGCGGCCGTTTACGACCTTGAGAAACTGCCGGACCCGATGAAGGAGATGGCAAAAACCACCGAGATGGTGGGCACCGGGCCGTTCATTTTTGACCAGTTTGTGCCGGAGCAGCTCCTCACATTTAAGGCGAACAAGGACTATTACCTCGGCGCGCCGAAGATTGAAGGCATCGAGCGACCGATCGTGAAGGACGCCGCCACCCGCTTGAACCTCTACAAGAGCGGAGACGTCGATCTGGTAATGCTGGAGCGGCAAGACATCGAAGGCATCCGGAAGGACCCGAATCTTAAGGATGATCTGAAGCTGTTCCCGCGACCGAGCATGTGGTACCTCGGCATGAATCTCGGCGGTTACCCTGAGCTCAAAATTGTTGGGGTTCGCCAGGCCATCGCCCAGGCAATCGATATCGACGACATCATTGAGAACGTTCTCGGCGGCGCAAACGAGAAGGCAACCGGCATCGTTCCGCCCGGCGTCCTCGGCCACCGAACCGACGCCAAGGTCTGGAAATACAACCCGGAAGCCGCCCGGAAAGCGCTGGCCGATGCCGGCTTTCCGAACGGAAAAGGATTCCCGACGCTGGAGCTCAGCTTCCGAGAAGCCCGACCGGACATCCAGCTCGTGGCGCAAAAGATCGCCACCGACCTGAAAAAGAACCTGAACATCACCGCGAACCTCCGCACGATGGAATGGCGCGCGTACCTCGAAAAGCACAACAAGAAGGAAATGCCGTTCTTCCACATGCGCTGGGGTGCCGACTACCTCGACGCCGAGAACTTCCTTTCGACGTTGCTTGCCGGCTACGGACCGGAGAACAAGGTCAACTACGAGAATCCGGAATACGATGCGCTCTGCGCCAAGGCCGACAGCACGTTGGATGAAGCCGAGCGACTGAAGCTGTACGCCCAAGCCGAGGACATCGTGTTGCGCGACGCGCCGTTCGTGCCGATCTACTTCCAGCGCGACGCCGAGCTGATTCGAAGCAGCGTGAAGGGCCTCCGCGAAAGTGTATTCGGCCATCTGCCACATACGACGGTAGAGATCGTAGATACCAAGTAAAGCCGCGTATGAGCCGAAAGAAACCCAGCAGATTCCAAGCCGCCGAGATTGAACGACCCGAAAACCTCGGGTCGCATCACGTCGAGTTGGATCGAGATCTGGGTTTTCTGCTTACCGAGGACGCGCCCTGGCAGAGTAACGGCGGGGCGGTGCGTGGCCACAAAGCCCGGGCATTGCCATTTACCTTGGAAGTAGCCGTGCCCGGCAAATTGCGTCGGGTTCATTTCGTCGGTGTGCTGGCCGCCTTTGCCGATGCGCAATCCGAACCACTTGAAACGCTGGGCGGAAGCATCCATTTTATGGATGGCGAAGACACCGCGTTCCGGGTCGACCTCGTCAACGGTCGGCACTACGGCGACGCCATTGCTGCCCGCCAAATCGACCGCCTGAACGGCGACGGCACGAGCCTCGAAACCGTCGGAAGTGTGACCGTTGACGGCAAAACCCAACGGGTTGATCTGCTCACGATCGACGTCCCAGACCTCACCATTGACCGAATTCGATTTAAGGACCTCGGCACCCCGGCATCGTTCATCTTGTTCGACATCATTTTCGAATTGGAGCCAGCCCACGGTTGTCCGTTCCACTCGCAGGGAACCGGCGTCCCGCTTTCGGAAGTCACCGGTGCCCTTCGGCTTGGCGACCGAGCGCGGTTCAACCAAGCACTCGATTTCCTCACCCGTTCCCTCAGCCAAACCGACCTAGACGAAGCACGTGGCCAGGCACTAACCTTCGCCGCCACCGTCGTCACGGCCGCTCTCGAATCCGGCGGAGACCGCCAACTGCACCGAGCTTTGCTAGACTTCGCGCGAAAGTTGGAGGCGGCAACCACGTCGCTCGAACTGGCTGACCTCGTACGCGAGGACCTCAACACCCTGGCCGCATTCATGTTCCAAGAGTCGGAAAGCCCGTCCGGTTATCTGATCGAACGCGCAGTCTCGATCCTGGATCGGAACTACGCCAAGGACATCTCCGACGCGGCTTTGGCCACCCAGCTGGGACTCTCGACCTCGCACTTCCGCTACTTGTTCAAGCAAACCACCGGGCAGCCGTTTCACAAGTATCTGATGGCCCTGCGGCTGGAAAAGGCCAAGCGGCTGCTGCAGGAGGACGATCTCAGCGTGTCATCCGTGGCGCGTTCTGTCGGGTTCTCCGGCCTTGCCCATTTCAGCCGCGCCTTCGCGCAGCGGTTTTCCATCAACCCCACCTCAATTCGGGCACTCCGAACCAAAGGGCCGGGCGCGGTTGATTGAAGTCGCTGGGCTGGACCACGAGTACGACGGACGCCGCGTTCTGTCTGGCATTGAGTTTTCGGTCGCGCCCGGCGAAATCGTGGCCGTAATGGGCAGCAGCGGGGGCGGCAAAACAACGCTTCTTAAGTGTATTAGCGGTCTCATCACGCCAACGAAAGGTTCGGTGAAGGTCGACGGGATGAACGTGGAAAAGGATGGCGAGCAGGCCCGGCAGCGGATGGGCATGGTTTTTCAATCGGCCGCGCTTTTCGATTTCCTCAGCGTCGCGGACAACATCCTTTTCGGGCCGCGTCGCCTGAAGCGACGATCCGTCACCGAAGAACAGACTTTGCTAACCGACACTCTGAAGGCGGTCGAGCTCGACCCATCGATCTCGAAGCAGATGCCAAGCGAATTGTCTGGAGGAATGCGAAAGCGGGTTGGCCTCGCGCGCGCCATCGCCTCTCAGCCCAAAGTCCTGCTCTACGACGAACCGACAACCGGCCTCGACCCTATCACGTCCTACGCAATCGACGTCCTTATCCGAAAGATGAAAGACGAAACCGGCATCACCAGCCTCCTTGTGAGTCACGACGTGAACTCAGTGCTTCGAACCTCCGACCGTATCGCGTTCCTAGATGCCGGGAAAATGGTCTTTCTTGGCCCCCCGGCAGATTTTCTGAAGGCGGATCAGCCGAATATTCAGGAATTAGTCAGGAAGTCCCAAGCACAATCGCTGTAGTGATATGAGAAGAAGAATGTTGGTGAACACTTCGGTGCCTCCAACGTTTTCCCTCATGAACCTGAAACAGGAGCACACAAAAATGAACAAACTCATTCTCAGCGCGTTGATCGCCGTTCTCTCGCTTGGCCTCGGCCAGGTCTCCCACGCCCAAGACGCCGGCCCAAAGAAGGGCAAAGGCGCACAGGCCGGTAAGGGCATGCCCGGCGGCCGAATGGCCAAGATGAACCAGGAGATCTTCCAGAAGCTCAACCTGACGAAGGATCAGGAAGCCAAGATGAAGGAACTCGGCAAGAAGCAGCAGGAAGCCATGAAGAGCGCATTCGAGGCCGCCGGCGGCGACCGAGAGAAGATGATGGCCAGCATGCGCGAGATGCGACCGAAGATGGAAGCCGACATGAAGAAGATCCTCACGGACGCTCAGTACAAGAAGTACGAGACCCTTCGCAAAGAGATGCGCGAGAAAATGCGCGGCCAGGGCCGCGGACCGGGTGGCCCGGGCGCCGGCAAGCCCGGCGGCGGAATCTAAAGCCGCAGGCTAAGTCCGTACTCGGGGCTTTCGTCGGGGTCATCGCACAAGCGATTGGCCACGACGGAGGCCCCGAATTTTTCGTATAGGGTGTGCGCTTCCAAAAACGTCACGTCCGACCAAATCTCCATCTGAGTTCGGCCGAGCTCCCGGGCCCGGTCCATCACGTGTTGCATGAGCGACTGACCGACGCGCTTTCGCCGCGCTGACGGATGAACGTAGAGCCGCTCGATGCTACAGTCGCAGCCTTCAATGCGCACCAGGGGCGTCACGACGCCCGCCGGCACCACTGGAAAAACCTCCAGCGCCGCCGTTCCGACCGGAATCCCGTCTAGCTCGGCCAGGAAAAACTCGTCGCCCATCGCGTCGTAGCTGCCTTCCAAGTCATACAGGTCGGCATGGTAGCCATCCGGAATCCACGGAAATCCGTATTCGTCGTAAACCGCCTTGATCACGTGCACCACAGCGTCTTGGTCGGCGTTCGTTGCCCGGCGAATCGTTAAACTCATGCCCCTAGTTTGGTATCTTTTTAGTGACAACCAGATCCCGTTGTAGGGGAAGGACACCACCATGCGCTACGAAGACAGCTACCTCTATCGTCTCCGGCACTCTGCCGCCCACCTTCTGGCGCAGGCGGTCACCGAACTGTATCCTGGCGCCAAGCTCGCCATCGGCCCGCCGGTTGAGAACGGCTTCTACTACGACATCGAATTCCCCTCCCAGCTCCGCGAGGAAGACCTTCCTAAGCTGGAAGCGAAAATGAAGGAGCTCGCCAAGCTCGACCAGCGAATTGAGCGGCTAGAAGTCTCCCGCGAAGAAGCGCGTGCGCTGATCGTCGACGAAGCTATCTCCTGCATGGGCGCAGCGGTCGCTGACTACAAGCTGCAACTGCTGGAGGGAATCCCCGAAGGCGAGACGCTGAGCTTCTACAACCAACAGCGCACGGACCGCGAAGGCACCCTGCACCGATTCCTCGACCTTTGCCGCGGCCCGCACGTTGACAGCACGAAGGAGATCAAGGCGTTCAAGCTGATGACCCTCGCAGGTGCTTACTGGCGCGGCGACGTCAAGAACAAGCAGCTGACGCGCATCTACGGCACCGCCTTCGAAACGAAGGAGGAGCTGGAACTGCACCTCCACAACCTGGAGGAGGCCAAGAAGCGCGATCACCGAATCTTGGGCAAAGAGCTGGGCCTGTTCATGTTCAGCGCGCGGGTTGGTACCGGCCTTCCGCTTTGGCTACCCAAGGGCGCAACCTTGCGGCAGGTGATGACGGACTTTTTGCAGCGCGAGCAGGTGAAGCGCGGCTACGACCCCGTCGTGACCCCGGCGATCGGCAGCACGCAGCTGTTCATCAAGTCTGGGCACATGGCCAACTACCGCGAGAAGATGTATCCCATCATGGAGTCGGGCGACGACGAAGCCTACGTGCTGAAGCCGATGAACTGCCCGTTCCACATGGAGATTTACGCGTCGCAGATGCGCTCCTACCGGGACCTCCCGGTTCGGTACGCGGAGTTCGGCAATGTGCATCGCTACGAGCAGAGCGGTGAAGTCACCGGAATTCTTCGGGCGCGCGGCTTTACGCAAGACGACGCCCACCTCTTCGTTCGGCCGGACCAGCTGCTGGATGAGTTCATCGGCGTCGTCGACCTGATGCAGACCGTGCTGAAGAAGCTCGGCCTCACGAACTTCCGCGCCCGTGTCGGCACGAAGGATCCGTCGTCGGATAAGTACGTGGGCCACGACGACAACTGGACCGCCGCGCAGGAGGCCATCGAGGCCGCTTGCCAAAAGCTTGGGCTGCCCTACGAAGTCTCGGCCGGCGATGCCGCCTTCTACGGACCGAAGCTCGACCTCATCATCAAGGACGCGCTTGGCCGCGATTGGCAGATGGGAACCGTTCAGGTCGACTACAACCTGCCGGAGCGCTTCGAGCTGGAGTACATCGGTGAGGACAGCAAGCCGCACCGGCCGGTCATGATCCACCGGGCTCCATTTGGCTCGCTGGAGCGCATGATCGGGCTTCTGACCGAGCAGTATGCGGGCGCGTTCCCCACGTGGCTCGCACCGGTCCAGATCGCGATTCTGCCGATTGCCGATCGCCACAACGAGGCGGCCGAAGGATTGGCGCGACAGCTTCGCGACACGGTGTTCGACGACCGTCCGTTGCGCGTATCGGTGGACGACCGGCGCGAGACCCTCGGCAAGAAGATCCGCGAGAACCAGTTGCAGAAGGTTCCGTATATGCTGATTCTAGGCGACAAGGACCTGGAAGAAGGCACGGTGGGCGTTCGGTCCCGCGAGGACGGCGACCTCGGAGCCATGCCACTCGCTACGTTCCTGGAGCGACTGTCCGCCTAAAGTCACCTGCCCTGCCGACAAACTTGCCGGACGGAGAACTGGATGCCTCGCGCGGGGGCGTCACCTTCGACGTCCGGCTTTTGAAGCCGGGCCTCGAAGGTGTCACGGCCGAGCGACTGAACCTGAACCGGGTTTCGGTTGTTGGCGGCGGCTGGACGCAATGTTGCTTTGAAGGCTGCCAGTTTTGGGACGTTGCTTTTGAAGACTGCGACTTGCTGGGTACCAGCTTCACCGACTGCGGCTTTCATCGCGCGACGTTTACGAATTGCCGTTTGTCGGCGACGCAGTTCTCCGAATCGGTTTTGCGTCATGTTTCTTTTTCCAGTGGGAAAGCCGATCGGGCCAGCTTCCGGACGGCACAGTTTGATACTGTCCGGTTCTCTCACGTCCCGCTGATCGGGGTGGATTTTTTCGGGGCGAGCCTTTTCAACGTTGAGTTTTCGCACTGCGACCTCGCCGGTGCGACGTTCGAGACCTGCCGCATCGCCGAGGTTGACCTGCGATCTTCCGATATCGCAAAGCTGCCGAGCTTGCGCGGGCTGGCCGGAGCAACCATCGACGCCGTGCAATTGATCGAAATCGCCCCGTTGCTAGCGGCCGAGTTTGGTTTGCAGGTCCAGTAATGCGTTTGTGTCGAAGATCGACGCAACCCCGTTGGGGTTGAATTTGGACATGCCCGCCGTCCCGGGGTGGCTTCGCAACCCCGGGCTGAGATACCGAATCCCTACAGGATTTGGAACCAGGTTCATCCGGATTGTCCCGAGGATTGCATCCCTTACAGGGTCCAACCCTGTAAGGGTTGCGGCGCGAAATTCCTGGGGAGCAATGCTATCGTGCCCATGCTGGGAGCCCTTTCCGGCCCTTCCTGGATTCGCTGAGACGTATCGCTCGCAAATCGGTTTGTACGGGACCACTCGGTTACAGCGGTAACCTGGACCTATGAATCCGGTTATCATCGCTGGCGGCGGATTGGCCGGGTTAACCTGCGCGAAGGTGCTCAACGACGCCGACGTGCCGGTCGTGCTTTTGGAGGCAACCGACCGGGTTGGAGGGCGGCTAAAGACTGACGAGGTGAGTGGCTTCCGCTTGGACCGTGGTTTCCAAATCTTCCTGGACGCGTACCCGAACGCGGCTCGGTTCCTGGACTACGACGCGCTTGACCTGCGACAATTTCCGGCCGGGGCGCGGGTTCGCTATCGCGGCGATTCGTACCTGATCGACAAGCGCAAGCCTTGGACGACGGTGCGCTCCGGCCTATTTGGCTTCAAGGACAAGCTGCTGACACTGCGGCTCCAGGCCGAACTCCGAGGGCAATCTCAGGTCGAAATTGAGAAGGCGACCGACCGGACCGCCGAGGCGTTCCTTCAGGAGTTCGGCTTCAGCGCCGCCTGCATCGACCGATTTGCCCGGCCATTTTTCGGAGGAATTTTCTTGGACCGCTCGCTCGCTTTCTCGGCCAACCAAATGCGGTTCATCTTCAAAATGCTGGGCGAAGGCAGCGCCACGCTGCCCAACGTCGGCATCGAGGCCATCCCGATACAGCTTGAAAAATCGTTAACCCGCACGATGGTGCGAACCTTTTCACCGGTTGCCGCCCTCCTTCCTGATGGCGTTCGGCTGGAGAGCGGAGAAACCCTCTCTTCTTCGGCGATCGTGATCGCCACGGACGTAGCCACATCCCGACGACTGACCCACGCCGAGCCAGGTAACCCGGGCAAGACCTCAACCTGCTACTATTTTTCCACCGCCCATGCCCCAACGGAAGAGAGTCATTTGATTTTGAACGGAGAACAAACCGGTTTCATCAACGAGGTCGCGATCCTTTCGAACGTGGCTCCCGGCCTCGCGCCGAACGGCGGCTCGCTCATTTCGGCGACGGTTTTGGGTGACGAAGCGCCGCCCGAGGCCACGATCCTTGGAGAGCTGACCACCTGGCTGCCAAAGGCGAAATCATTTCGGCACCTGCGAACCTACCGTGTTCTGAATGCGCAGATGCCGCAACCACCAAACTTTCGCGATTCTCTCTCGACCACCGAAACCAAGATCCCGGGCGTTTACTTGGCGGGCGAATATACGGAAAACGGCTCAATTGACGGCGCAATCGCTAGTGGCGAGAAATGCGCCAAGGCCGTATTGCGTAGGCTATCGTCATGAGGGTTGGCATCGTTGGGGCGGGCATTTCTGGGCTGGCAGCGGCCCGAGATTTGCAACAACGCGGGGCCAAAGTGGTTGTTTTCGAAAAGAGCCGAGGGCCCGGAGGTCGGTGTTCGACCCGTCGTTCGAACGGCTTTGTCTGGGATACCGGTGCCACGAGCATCGCCCCGCGCGGCAAGGCGATCGAACGTATGATGCTGAATGAGCTGCCGACCGATGAACTGATCCCGGTGGAAAAGCCGATCTATTTACATCGAAACCTGATACCGGAAGCAGGTGACCCTTCCCGGACGGTTCCTCGCTATACCTACCGAAACGGGATGAACACGCTTCCCAAGCTCCTTGCGGACGGCATCGATATGCGTCCGGAGGTCGAAATCGAACGCATTTCGCGAGCAGGCGAAGGCTATCGAATTGGCGGGATGCACTTCGACGCCATCATTCTGACGGCCCCGATTCCGCAGACGGCCGCGCTGCTTTGGACGCTGGACGAGAGCCGCCCCATCGCCTCGGCCCGCTACCGCTCGAACTTATGCATCGCCCTTGGGTACGACACGCCCTTGCCCGAAACGCCCTACTTTGCCATTCTTGACCCGACCCAAGTTCACCCGATGACCTGGATGTCGATCGAGAGCGTGAAAGCCCCCGAACGCGCCCCGGCGGTAGTCGTGCAGATGAGCCGCCAGTATTCGTTCGATCACTACGCCGATTCGCCGAACGAGCTCATCGTGGACATTTCTCGATGCGTGGAGGCGCTGTTCGGCGCGACCTATCGGGTTCCAGCCGCCGCCGACGTGATGAAGTGGAAATATGCCCAGCCAGACACCACCGCCGACTTCGACACGGTGAATCCGCCCGGTAGCCGCCTCATCATCGCCGGAGACGGCGTGAGCGCGGGCCGCCTTGAAGAAGCGTTCGATTCCGGCCTTCGCGCGTCTCAATTACTGTGTTAGCCTTCGCCTTTCTCGCCGCGACCGTTGGCCAAGTTCCGGTCGTACCGGTCGGGATTGAATTCCAGCTGTTCGTCGAGCAGCGTCCGATTGGCCGTGCCCGATTCAGCCAAAAGAGGCTGGCCGATGGCGGAAAGATGCTGGACATCCGGCTCGAACTAGCAACGAGCGTGGTTTTGCAGAAAAGCCAGTACGACTCGCGCGGCCGCGCCGTCCGAAAATCGGTGGACCAGCGGGTCGATGGCAAAAAAGTTCGGTCCGTGCTGGTCACATTCAACGACGAAGATGCGCGGATCACCTCCGAGGCCGACGGAGAACGAACCGTTCAGGTGGTCAGCTTTATCGACGTCGCCAAGAAGAACAACCCAGCCGAGTTCTGGTTTCTCCGCGACCCGCCGACCGTCGGCCAAACGGAGCGCAGCGTCGTATTCAGCATCGAAAAGCTCGCCTGGGAACAAGCCGAGACCACCTATACCGGCAAATTTGCCCTGCCGAACTCGCCGCGAACTTTGGCCCACAAGACGGTACTCAAGGTGGGCGACCGCACCGTGACTTCCTACCTGGACGACAACGGCAACCCGCTCTACGTGGCCGACTCGGCCGGAATTCGCTGGGAGCGACGGTAGCCATTCGAAGGTAAAACCCAAAAATGGAACAGGCACCCATTCGAGTGGCGGTCGTCGGGGCCTCGGGACGCATGGGGCAGGAGATTCTGCGGGCCCTGGGTTCCGATCCAGGCTTCCGGGTCGTAGCGGCAATCTCACGGTCGCGCGTTGGGGAGAACGCCCGCGCAGTGGCCGGACCCAAGGCACCGGACCTCACTTTTTCGAACAAGCTCGGCGCCTCGCTCGATACTTCCCCTGCGGATGTCGTCGTGGACCTCTCGCACCATAGCTGCGCGGCAACCCATGCCGAAAGTGCCGCCAAGCGCGGAGCTGCCTTTGTCATCGGCTGCACCGGGTTGGACGCCAACGATATGGCCTCTCTACGGGAGACTTGCGAAAAGCACTCCCAACCTGGGCTTGTAGTTCCGAACTTCGCCGTTGGCGCGGTGCTGATGATGAAGTTTGCCGAAATGGCCTCGCGGTGGATGCCAGACGCCGAGATCATCGAAATGCATCACGAGCGGAAAGAGGACGCGCCAAGCGGGACCGCGATGCTGACTTTGGATCTTATCGCTAAGGCTCGAACCGAAGAACCCACCAAAAAACCACGGGAAACCCTTAAGCTTGCCGGGGCGCGCGGCGCCGAGAAGAACGGTATCCACGTGCACTCGGTGCGGATGCCCGGCTTTTTGGCGCACCAGCAGGTGCTGTTTGGCGGACCGGGCGAGATCCTCACGATTCGGCACGACAGCACGGACCGTGTGAGCTTTATGGCCGGCGTAAAGATTTCGGTTCGGTCGGTCTTGGGCCGCCAGGGCTTGACGATTGGGCTGGACAAGATTTTGTTTGGCCAGTGAAGCGGTACCCTTAGGCCATGACGCTTCCGACTCCTGGCGAAACTTTGGCCGTCTTTCACACCAATCTCGGCGACATCACGCTTCGCTTTTTCAGCGATAAGGCCCCGCGCCACGTGGAAGCGTTCCAGAAGCTCGTTAAAGAGGGCTTCTACAACGGAATCCACTTTCACCGCGTGATCCCTGGTTTCATGATTCAGGGCGGCTGCCCGAACACGAAGCCCGGCAACGAGAAGAAAGGTCCGGCCGGAACCGGAGACGCCGGCTACAAGCTAAAGCAGGAGTTCAACGATACCAAGCACGTGCGCGGCATTCTTAGCGCCGCCCGAGCACAAGACCCGAACAGCGCCGGATCGCAGTTCTTCTTGATGGTCGCGACCTCGACGCACCTTGACAACCAGTACACCGCCTTTGGCGAGGTCGTAACCGGCATGGACGTTGCCGACAAGATCGTTGCCGACAAGATCGTTGCCCTGAAGCGCGACCGAAGCGACCGACCGCTCCCCGAAAATCCGGCAATTATCGAGTCGGCTGAGCTGATTACCGCAATCTAATTTGGCGTAATGAATTCCGGAACCATGAAAATTCTCCCCTTTCTCGCCGCATCCATCGCGATGCTCTCGATGTTTGGTTGCTCCTCCGACGCTGGGTCCCCGACGAACGCGATTAGCTCCAGTTCTGGCTCCGTCTCTTCAAAGGAAGAGCTGGATGCAAAGGCAACCGACGCGGCAGAGCCGATGGCGGAACCCGCCGCGCCCGCTGCTGAACCTCAAACGAAAGCCGCCGCTGGAAAAGGTAAGGGCGCAGACATCGCCGTGGTCACTACGAGCATGGGTGTCATCAAGTTTGAGTTCCTTTCGAAGTTGGCTCCCGGCACGGTGAAGAACTTCACGACGCTGGCGAACAAGAAGTTCTACGACGGGACCCGATTCCATCGGGTGATCAAGGGATTCATGATTCAGGGCGGCGACCCGAACACGAAGCCGGGCAACGAAGGCAACGGACCGGCAGGAACGGGTGGCCCGGGCTACCAAGTTAAGGCGGAATTTAATGAGACTCGCCACGTGGCCGGAATCGTGAGCATGGCCAGATCGCAGGATCCGGACTCAGCCGGATCGCAGTTCTTCATCGTCCATGAAACCGCCCCCCACCTCGACGGCCAATACACCGCATTTGGCAAGGTCATCGAAGGCATGAACGTCGTTAACAAGATCGCGGAAACGCCGACCCACATCGACGAGCCGGTGACTCCGGTGATCGTGAAGACGATCCGCATCGAAAAGCGCAAGTAACGCGCCAAAACATGGATATTCCGAGAGTCGGGATTCTTGTAGGACCGCGCGGCCGTGGCAGCAACATGGCTGCCATCGCGCGGTCCGGTTTCGCCGACGTGTCCGTCGTCATCGCCCCGAGCGAGTCCGCTCCGGCAGTTCAAATCGCTCACGATCTCGGCCTGGCGGTAAGCATCGTTCCCCCCGGCGACGAGTACGGCTCCCGACTTGTCGAAGCCCTGGGCAAAGTCGACTTCGTTTGCCTCGCCGGCTACATGCGTCTGCTTCCGGCTGAAGTGCTCCGCACGTTCGATGGCCGAGTGTTAAACATTCATCCGTCGCTTCTGCCCAAGTTTGGCGGCCAAGGCATGTATGGATCCCGCGTTCACGAAGCCGTCATCGCTGCCGGTGAGTCAGAGTCAGGCTGCACCGTACACTACGTGAACGAGAAGTATGACGAGGGCTTTCCTCTTTTGCAACTCCGTTGCCCCGTGATGCCGGAAGATACGGCCGAGGCCCTCGCAGCCCGGGTTCTCGCGCTGGAACACCAAGCCTATCCGTGGGCAATTGAACTTGCGGCGGCAATTATCCACCGCCGATCTGAAAGCTCCCCGTAAGAACACGGGTACCTTATCCAGGTGAGGACTCTGGCCGTCGTTTTGGCGCTTTGCTTGGCGTCGTCGGCCCTTTGCCAACGAATCCTCCTCGTTCCGCTCGATAGCCGGCCCGCGTCTGGGCAGTTTGCACAAATGATCGGCAAAATCGCCGATGCCGACGTGCGGATGCCGCCCTACGAGTCGCTGGGGAGGTTCACAACCCCTGGAAATCCAGAGCGCATTTTGAGTTGGTTAGAGTCGCAAGACCTATCCAATACGCGCGCCATTATCGCCTCGGCCGACATGATTGCCTACGGCGGTCTGATCCAAAGCCGCGCTGGCGGCGTGAGCGTTGAGACCGCTACCCGGCGCCTGCGGCGGTTTGCCAACCTGAAGCTTCGCGCTCCGGACATCAAGCTTTTCATGTTCTCGGCGACGATGCGTCTCGCGCCGACCGCCACCCGGCAGTCGGCCAGTTGGCGCATGAACCTCTCGCGATTTGTCGAACTTGAGGACAAAACCCTACGCACCGGCAGCGAAACCGCACGGGCCGAGATGCGACGACAGATGGAGGCGGTGCCAAAGGCCGAGCTCGCGAAGTACCGCAGCACCCGGCGTCGAAACTTCATCGTCCAGAAAGCACTGGTGGAGATCGCAGCCGGCGGCGGTCTAGATTATCTCGTCATCGGCCAAGATGACGCCAAGCCGTACGGCCCGCACGTTGGGGAAACGATCCGGCTTAAAGCGATGGCTGAGAACACCGGCGCGGTGGGCTCCGTCTTCTTTTGCGAGGGCATCGACCAGCACTCGAACATCCTTTTGTCGCGCGCGCTGCTGAAGCAGAACGGCTGGACGCCGCGAGTTCGGATCGTCTTCTCGGACCCCGAGGCCGCAAAGCAATTTGCAAGTTTTGAATCTAAACCTATCTTCCAGAGCCTGGACGAGCAGCTCTATGCCGCCGGAGCGCGGCCAATGGGCGAAGACGGCTTCTACGACTACACGCTGTTCGTAAACACACCAAAACCCCGGCCGGATAGCTTTGAAACGTTTGCGAGCGTATTGGGTGCCGAGATCGACCAAGGCCTGCCGGTCGCCGTGGCAGACATCAACCTGGCCAACGATGGCACCGCCGATCCGCGTCTTTTCGAACTTCTGACCCAGGCGGACCGGGGCGGCAAGCTCCTGAGTTTCGCCGGCTGGAATACCGCCGGAAATACCATGGGCACGTCGATCCCGGCGGCAAACGTGTATCTTCTGGCCAAGCGGTTGGAGATCGATCCACTGCGGCGCGAGATCGCCCAGCACGAGTTCTTGCTGCACCGGTACGTGAACGATTACGCCTACCACAAGTTCACGCGGCCCCAGGCTTACCGGCTGCTCGACGTCCTTCCAAACGCTAGCCGGGAAGAAACCAACGGCGAATCCTTTGCCGTTCTAAACAGCTTTGTGCAACGAGACCTGGGCAAACACCTTGGCTCTTACTTCCGCGAGCAGTTCTTTGGCCGCAAGTTCATGGCCGGAAGCCGCTCGTACGAGTTCTCCAGCATCGATGACGTGAAAATCTGGCTGCCGTGGCCCAGGGCTTACGAAGTACGCATTGAGTTCAAGCTCACCGCGTCGCCGTTCTAGTCGCCGAACTCGTTGAACAGCGTCTTGTCCTCTTTCGGCGAAGTCAGCTCCGGGCTCTGAATCTCGGTCGGCATCGTTTCCAAGACAATCGCCTCGGTTGAAAGCTCTAACGCGCCAGGCACCACGTCTTTGAACCGGCGCGCGCTCGGCAGCAGCCGGCGCTCCAGGCTTCCCACCGAGTCGTTGTACGCCTCCACCGTCTTTCGCAACTGCGTGCCGACCTTCGATACATGCTCGGCATACTTCTTCAGGTTGTCGTAAACCGTCTTTCCGAGGAGCGAGACCGCCTGCGCGCCTTCGTTCATTCGCTCTTGCTGCAAGACATACTCGACCGATTTCAGCAGGGAAATCAGGGTCATCGGGTTCGCCAAGTAAACGCTCTTCGAGAACGCATCCGTCACCAGCGAGCGATCTTCTTGGATCGCCGTGTAATACATCGACTCGTGCGGAACGTACATCAAAACAAAGTCGGGCGATTCCTGCTTGTCTTGGTACCGCTTCGTCCCAAGGTCGTTCATATGTTTACGCATGCTGCTAAGGAACTTAGACAAAAGCGCCGCCCGCTCCAGGTCCGTCTCGGCGTTCACGTACTCTCGGAAAGGTTCAAACGAGGTCTTCGCGTCGATGATGATGCGGCGCCCTTTGGGGAGGTGAATCACGATGTCGGCGATGAGCTGAGTGTCGCCGTCTCTCGTCGAGACCTGCCGATGGTAATCGACCCCTTCTTGTAGCCCCGAACTGGACAGGACGGTATCGAGGTGAATCTCGCCCCAGCTTCCGCGCGCCTGCGGCTTTCGCAGTGCGTTCGATAGCCCTTCGGTCGCGCCAAGCAGAACCTTCAGGTTCTCCTGCAGCACCGCGTTCTCTGCCGCCACCTTTTTTTCGAACTCCTGGCGGGTCTGGTCCAGCGTCTTCAGGCCATCCTCCAACGGCTTCACGAGGGTTTCAATGGCCTTGTGGCGGTGGTCCATGTCCGCCGTCGCCGCTTCCTGGTTCTGCTTAAATCGCGCCTCGGCCAGTTCCAGCAACTGGGTTTGGGCTTTTTCGAGGGCAGTCGCCGAAAGTGAGGTGAACGCCTCGCGCAGCTTCGTTTCCGCTTCGGCGAGCACCCGGCGCTGCTCCTCAACGTTCTTCTTCATCTCCTCCATTTGGGCAGTGTGGCCTTCGGTTAAAGCGCGTTTTTCCGCTTCCATTCCGGCCCGCTCGGCACGGAGAAGTGCCGCGATTTGTTCATCTTTCGTGGCTAGAGCTTCTTCTTTTGCTCGCCGCTGCTCCTCAACGTTCTTCTTCATCTCCTCCATTTGAGCAGTGTGGCCTTCGGTTAGTGCGCGTTTCTCCGCTTCCATGCCGGCTCGCTCGGCACGGAGAAGTGCCGCGATTTGTTCATCTTTCGTAGCCAAAGCTTCTTCTTTTGCTCGCCGCTGCTCTTCGACGTTCTTCTTCATCTCGGCCATCTGGGCGGCATGGCCCTCGGTGAGCGCACGCTTTTCGGCTTCCAATCCGCCCCGTTCCGCCTGCAAAACAGAGCTGATTTGCGTATCTTTGGCGTTGAGAGATTCCTCTTTCAATCGGCGCTCTTGCTGAGCCTGCATCGACTCATGCTCCAGCGAAGTCTTCAAAGCGGTGATGTTCGCCCGGAGCTCGTCGACGAGTTGGCGCTCGGCCTCCAGCTCCTCTTTCACCGACTTGGAGGACTGCAAGTTGCCCTCCAAACGTGCCTTATCCACGGATAGGTCGTTGATCTGGGAGGACATCTCTTCGGTTCGGCGATCCAATTTCCTTTGGGAGAGCATCTGTCCGACGAGCACTCCGGCAACGGCACCAACGCCGACGCCGATCAGCAACATGAGGATTTGTGTTGTGTCCATGGAAATACCTAAACTAATCGAGCAGTTGCAACGCCTCGGTTGCGGAAAGCCCATCGTGAACGATGCCCATGAGGGCGCTTGTCATTTGCGTGGGTTGGGGGTGTTGGATCACGTTTCGGCCGTAAACGATTCCCGAGGCTCCCTGCCGCATGAGGGCTTCCGTCCGCCGCAAAATCTCCTCGTTCGTCGCCCGACCACCGCCCCGCACCAATACGGGCAAGCCGCCCGCAATCTCGATGACCCGGTGATACTCGCTAACATCGTCGCAAGGGTCCGCTTTAATGATATCTGCCCCGAGCTCGGCTGCTTGCCGCACCAGCGGCAAAATCTTTTGCAGGTCGCCGTCCACCATATAGCCGCCGGCCGTGGAGTTCTCTTGCATCACGAGCGGCTCAACCATCAGCGGCATGCCGAACTCGTCGCACCGCGCCCGAAGCCGGGCCACGTTTCGGATGCAGTCCCGATGCAGCCCTGGTTGATTGGGCAGAAGGAGCAGATTCACGACGACCGCCGCCGCATCCAGCCGCACCGCCATCTCGACGGCATCTTCCAGCAGCTCGGACGCCAGGACGGAGGGCAGCTCCTTGCCGTAGATGTTCGCCGTATCGGTTCGTAGCACTAGGGCGGGCTTTCTGGGGCCAGGAATGGCCTGCAAGATGCGCGCTGAGCCGGGCGGCAGCTGCACGGCATCGGGCCTGGCAGCCGCCACCTTGGCAATCGCTTGGGAAACATCCTCGATGCCGCTTAGGAACGACGGCTCGTTAAAAAATCCGTGATCTATCGCAACGTCAAAACATTTACCGTCCGCCGCGAACAAACGATTCAGCCGGTACTGCGCGCTCATGGAAGATTCATTAAACCCAAACCTAACGTGGTGCACCCGGGAACGTTCGATGATCCAACGAAGTCAGCACTAATTGCGGTTTTTGTCGTAGAATTCCCGAAGGTGAGATTTTTCTGAGCCATTTGGCCCAGAACCCAGTCAAGCCTTTTACGTTCCGCGTTAGAGCCAGATATGCAGAGAGTATCAACGAAGATCCACTCTTCAAAAATCGCTTGGAACGGGCAGGCCGACAGCTTTGCCCCAATTCCCGGCGATTCGATGAAATACGTCCTTCTCTTGAACGGAGTCTATTCCTCCGCTCCTTGTCCTCCCATTCCTTCGGCTTCCCTCGCCAACTTTGGTTCGGGCTGCCCCCACCTCATTCATCATTTGCAGGAGAACGCCCCGGAATGTCTTCCGGGCGCAACCGGGGCAATCGCCTTGGTCCTCGTCCTGTAATCCCTATTCCAACGATTTCGCCAGCAACGACGCGGCGTGAACGTTGGCGCGGTGTCCGGATTTTTCGGACACCGCATCCAAGAACCGGATCGGCACCCCGGAGAGATACATGTCTCCGATGAAGTCCAGCAGCTTGTGTCGCGCCGGCTCATCCTCAAAACGCACGTCGTTTTTGTAGCCGACTTCGCCGAGAATGACCGCGGAGTCTTCATCCAAGCCTTGCCCCAATCCGTTCTGGATAAGATACGGAATCTCCTCCATCAGGGCAAACGTTCGTGCGGGCGCGACCTGCGAAAGATAATCGATCGGCGATTGAAGCTCGAAGCTCTGCACGTTGGGCCAGCGGTCCCCGGTGTTGTACTCATAACGCCAGAATCCGTCGCCCTTCGAAATCGCGATCTTGATCCCGTCTTCCTGCAGGAAGACCCGGCGGAACAGGTCCGGCATCTCCTTTTCACCGATGTCTTCGAATCCAACTTCTAGGAGCGCTTCGACGAAGGGAAGCGCGCTTCCGTCCATTCCCGGCAGTTCGGGGTAAGTCAGCTCCACCTCGGCGTCGGTGACCTCCAGGCCCGCGAACGCGCTCATGAGGTGCTCGATCGTCCCAATCGGTCCGAGCTTGGTGCTGCGCGTAGTGTCGGTCACATTCTCGGGTTTCGCGGCCGTGCGTTCGCCGCCGTACCAGAATCCGATGCCGTCGCTACCAGGCCGAATGCGAAGTTGCGTGGGAACTCCGGAATGGAGCCCACGCCCCGCCAGGTTAACCTCCGTTCGAAGCGTCTTTCGTTGAAATTGCATTTCTCAGTTCCTCCAGTTCCTTTTCCATTTTCTTAATTCTTTTTGCGTAGTCATCCAACCGACGCTGGTGGACGAGCGTCCGCTTCATTTCGGCCGCCGGGCGCGCCGGATTCCCAAGAAATTGCGTCGCTGCCGGAAAGTTCTCGGTGACGATTGCGCCGACGCCAACGACGCTGCCCGGCTGCAACGTGAGGTGGTCGATCACGCCGGCTCGGCCGGCCATTACCGAATGATGCCCAATGACCGCGCTACCCGCAACCCCGGACTGGCTTGCGATGACGACATGCTCGCCAATCTCGACGTTGTGGGCGATCTGCACCAAGTTGTCCACCTTCACGCCGTCGGCCAACGTCGTCGTTCCGGTTGCCGCGCGGTCGATGGCCGATAGCGCCCCGATTTCGACATCATCCCCCAGCGAAACACGACCGACCTGCGGAATCTTGTGGTGCCGCTTGCCGTCGAAAACAAAGCCAAATCCATCGGCACCAAGAACGGCATGGGCGTGGATGATGCATCGCGCCCCGATGCGCACCTCCTGATAGAGCGTGACGTGCGGAAACAGCACAGTGCCTTTGCCGACCTCGCAATCCTCGCCCACATAGACGAACGGGTAGATGCTTGCCCCGGCCTCGATGTTGGCGCCGCGCTCCACGACCGCGTAGGCACCGACCTTCGCCGACGGATGCACCGTGGCCTCCGGGGAAACGATCGCGGTTGGGTGGATGCCGTCTTCGAGCGGAAGCGGACGACGGTACATGCCGAGGAATTGCGCAAAGGCCAACCGCGGGTTCTTGACCCGAATGCTGGGCAGCTCGGTCTCGCGCGAGTTCTCGGGCAAAATTATCGCGGCCAGCACTCCCGTTTCGGCCTTGGCCAAATACTTCTCCGATTCCGCGAAGCTGAGGCCCTCAGCGTCGACCGAGCCGGCCGCGACCGGCCGAAGAACCGTGCCGTCTTCGGGGCCGTCCAGCTTGCCCCCAAAAAGTTGGGCTAGTTCGCCGAGTTGCCAAATTCGTTTTGCTTCTGCCATGCCAAAAATTCTGCCGTTGCGTCGCGCGCGCCCTTCATTTCGGAATAACCGTTCAGGCCGAGCCAAATGCGTGCTTGGGCCTGCAGTCGCTTCCTTAAAAACGCGCGGTCGGTAAAGATCGGATCAAACGTTACCTTGGGGGCCGAGGCCATGGGTGCGTTTCCGGGAATCGTTAGGCTGCGCGCAGGGATTGCCGGTGCTTCTGTCACGTCCCGGTCGGCCAGTTGCATCCGCATCACCTCACGGGCGGCCGTCACCTGGTCAGCGGCTTCTTTTTCGGCCTGCCGATCCTTTGCTATCTTGAAGGCCTCAATCTCGAGCAGCATCTCGGTTTGGCGCTGCGAAAGCCCGGCGGCGGTTTCTTCCACCACCTGTTTGACCACTTTGTCAAAGTCGGCATCCAAAGCCTTCAATTCCGCGCGGATGCGTTTTGCTTCGTCGAATCGCTGCTGCGAAACGTTTCCAAGCCGTTCGGACGGCGCCTCCGATAGTGGATTCGGATCCGGGAATCCGGCCAGCAAGGCGAGCCGCGCCACCCGCGGCATACGTTCGGCGGCCAACGCCTCGAACGCGGCCCTTACCTTCAGATTCGCTTCTGCGTAGCGTGTCCTCTCCAGCTCGGTCTGGGCTGCCTTGGCATCCAGCTCGAACCGCCGCGCCTCTCGCGCGTAGAAGGCTTGCAGCTGTCGCTCCAGCTTGCGCCGCGTGATCTCCTGCTGCTCGCGTAAGATTTGTTGAATTTGCTCGTAGTCTTTTGCCGGCGTAGCAATTCGCTTCGCTGGCACTGCCTCGCGACGAATGGTCTGCGGCCCGATCGCGGCCGGCGGTGCCGGAACGTCGATCGTGGGGAACGGTTTCCCGAGGTTGGCGGCCTCGATGGCTGCGAGGTCCAGCGAGACGTACGTGACCACGGGCTTCGGACTGTTGCATCCGTAGAGGAGAACGGCGGCGACCAGGCACATGTCGCGCAGCCGCATGTTTACTTCTTGGCGTTCATCGCGACCAAACTCGCGTCCGACAGGTCATTCGCCCCGTACGGCGCGATCCCGATCTCGAACACAACGTTGTAGCCCTGGGCCTTGGCGACTTCTTGGACCGCCGTGCGCGCTTTCTCCAGGCTTCTCAGCTTCTGCTGGTCCGCCCAGCCGGTCATCTCGCTGGTGAATCCGTTGAGGAGACGCTGGGCGAAGTCGCCCATTGCCTGGCTTCGGCGAGAATATTCTTCGAGTAGAGTTCGCTCCTCGGCCGTGAGGTTTGGCTTGGTGGAAAGCTCGGTCCACTTCTTGTTCGCTGCAATCACCTCGGCCTTTAGGCGTTCAAACTCGGCTTTTTCCTCGGCCGTCTGCGTCATCTTCACCGCGAGATCGCGAAGCCGGGTGGCCTGCTCGGTGGTGAGGACGCGATTCGTGTCGATGAACTCGAGCAAGTCTTCCCGCGACTTTCGCATTTTGGCGAAGGTTTCCTGGTTTCCCTTACCAAAATCACTCGCCTCGATCATCTTCGAAATATCGACCACGCCGACTTTCTGCGAAGCGTCCTGAAACCCGCCCCCAACCAAAACGGCAAGGAGCGCAGCCGCAAAAACCCAACCCAGTTGCAGAAAGCCGACGTTTTTCATGGCGTTACTTCTTTGCGTTCATGGCCTTGAGGGCCTCGGGCGTCAGGTCGTTCGCACTGTACGGCGCGATCTCGTCGTTCAGCACGATGCTGAAGCCCTGCTTCTTCGAGACTTCGGCGACGGCCGCTTTCACGCGGTCCAAAATGTCGGACCGCATCTTCTCTTGCTTCTGTTGCAGCTCGTCGGTGAACTCTTGGTTCAACTTGCCCACGAAGCTCGCGTTGTCTTGCGAGTTCTTGATGAAGTTGTTGAGCACCGCTTTTTCGGCCTCGGACGCATTCGCCTTGGTTTGAAGCAATCGATACTGCTGGTCGGCCTTGGTCGCGACATCCTTCAATCGATTGATCTCGGCCTTGTCGGCGTCGGTCGGGTTTGCCTTAACGCTGAGGTCCTTGAACTTCGTCAGTTCAGCCAGCGACATGAACTTGTACGTGTCGATAAAATCGAACAACGCGCGGCGCGACTGCCCGATCTGCTGCAGCTGTGCGTCTTGGTCCTTCTTGAACTCGCTGTCGTTGAACACGCGGCCCACGCTGACGGTCCCGATTTTCGTCGAGTTATCTTGGAAGCCGGACCCGGCGAGGAAGGCAAAGCCGAGGCCCATGACGCCCGCCACGACCCAGCCGGTTTGGTTGGAGTTAATCTTCATTTCTCGTATTTTCCTGGTTTATCGCGCGCCCAATTTAGAAAGACGTTCCGATGAGGAAGTGCGTGCGACTTCCCTTCTCTTCATTGAATCCAAAGTCGACACGGATTGGGCCGAGCGGCGTTCGGAAGCTGAGGCCGATTCCGTAGCCCACGTGCATCTTGAACTTACTGGACTGCTTGAAATCGTTTACCGATCCGAAGCCTCCCCACGCTCCGCCGTAGTCCACAAAAAGCACCGTGTTGAAGGAGCGCTGAATCGGGAGTCGAAGCTCCACGCTGGTTTGCAGCGTGTACTTGCCCCAGAATCGGTCTTCGTCGTAGCCACGAATGCTATTGGACCCACCCGCAAAGTACTGCTCGAAGAACGGAATCGTTCCCGAAACCGCACCGTACTTCGCCCGAACGGCGAGCACCCGCCGAGGCGCGTCCGGATCTTTTCTTCCGCGCGGCGGCTGATTGGTGAAGTACTGCCGGTATTCGATAGTGGTTTTGGTGAAGTTATGGGTGCCAATCAGTGACTGATCGTTCACCGCGCCACCGATTTTGTCGATCTTTGCGATACCCGGTTCGAACTCAATTCTCTGGAAGATGCCTCGCGACGGATCGGTCGCCAAGTCTCGACGGTCGAGCGTTGCGCTTGCGTTGATCGCCGTCACGTCGCCGTCCTGGCGGATGAATCCGTTCGGGTCGGCTCCGGTCGGGATGTTATTCGTTCGCACGCTCTCGAATCGGGCTGAAAGTCCAACGTTAAAGTCATCTTTCACCGGTCGCGAAAGACCGATGCTTCCACCGTTACGGCGCTCGTTGTAGCCTTCCGTCTCGGAACTGGCGCTTGAGCCAAAAATTCCGGTGAAACGGTAAACGATCTGACTGTACAAAGACGCCGTGAGGCTAGTGTCTTTGCTATCCCAGAACGGGTTGACGTAGTTGAGGCCGATGCTGGCACCGCCGCCTTGCGTGGTCTGAAGGTAATCGATGCCAACGCTTTGGCCGGTGCCGCGCAAGTTCGACTCGCTGAGGCGGAGAATGCCGGCAAGCGACGATCGCGGGTCAATTTGGAGGCCGACGTTGAACATGCCGGTATTGGCTTCTTTGACTTCGGCCGTGAGGTCGATCTTGCCGAACTCTCGCTCGGGGTCCTCAATGCTGCGTATCGTGCCGGGTTCAAACCAACCGGTGCTGGCGATGCGGCGCAGATCTTTGCCCCACTTTTCGCCGGAGAACGACTCGCCGGAACGCGTCTTGATGAGTCGCTTCATCACCCAGTCACGGGTGCGCTTGTTGCCTTGAACGTAAACGTTGCCGACCTTTAGCTCCACGATCGCGATCGTGATGAGACCAGGGACATCCTTCGAAGGGGAGAAATCGCTGACTCGAGCGAAGAAGCCGCGCGCGGCATACAAATCTTCGATGGCGGTAATCGCCGGGGAAACGTTGTTTGCGTTGAAGACGTCGCCGGCCTTCAGCGAGACCTTCGACAAAATTTCTTCGGTGGTGAGGGCCGTGTTGCCGGTAATCCGAATCTCTTTGATTTCCGGGAATTCCTCAACGTCGACCGTAATGGAGTAGCTTCCGCCTTCCCCCGGCGTCGCCCGAACGCTGACCGCCGAGAAGAAGCCGAGGTCTTCGATGGACTTCTTGTCACGGTCCAGGTTGTCTTGGATGTACGGCTGGCCGATCTTCGTCCGCATGACGCCGCTGATGACATCGCTGACCACGCGGCGGTTGCCACGTATCAACAAGTCCTTAATTTTGCTGGCTTCTTGCGCCATGGCCGCGCTGGCTAGCATGACCAACAATACTCCTGCCGAAATTACTCGATTCAAAATTCCTCCGATCCTACGAATCTGACTCACTGTACCCCTGAGGTCAAGTGAGTCCGGCCTTGGCCGTTCCCGGAATAGAACGACTGGCGCGCCGCCGGGTTACCCGCCCACTGGGCATTTCTTCAGAATCGAATGCCGTAATCGATTGAGAACTTGATCGGACGCCGCTCGTCCGTGCCGATGGAAAAGTTAAGTTGATTGATGATTCCTTTCGCGCGGCGGGGTCGGTAGGAGAGCCGGAAGTCGAATTTGACCGGAAAGCCGGGTTGCGGCTCGGAGAGCTGCCGCTGGCCCTGAAGCACGAAGTCCTTGTTGAGTGCACGGGCGAACAGAATCGACGCCCGGTCGAACGGGTTGTAGTCTAAGCTCAAGTAGTCCAGCCCCAGACTTCGCGCGATGTCCGAGGTCAGCTTTTCGAAGACCGCCGGCACCGCATAGCCGGTGAGGGCGTTACGCACTTGCTCTTCCGCGCCGGACCGCTTGTTACTGTCGCCGAGCGCGGTGAGGATGTCGGTCTGACCCAGCAGCGCGATTACGCGGTCTTGGCTCAGTCCGGGCGGATCGGATCTTGCGGACAGGTTTAGACCGTTTTCCTTCACCAAATCGCCGCGCAGATTGATGTAGACATCGTAGCGATTGACCGTTTGGAACGTGTCGGCGGCGGTAATCGAGGTGCGCCCTTCAACATCCAACAAGAGCTGCGCAACCGGGCTGCGCTGGGTGCCGTCGTAAACAAACTTGGCGTCCCCGCCTTGCTCCAGGCGAACCAGTCCGCCCGGTAACCGTATCGAACCGCGCTCGACCAGCATGTCGGCCAGAACGAACGGGTTGGACAACGATCCTTGCAACTTACCGCCGCCCAGGATGTAAAGTTCCGCCGTTGCGGACCGGAGATTCGCCGCCTCCGCGAGGTCAATGCGGATGTCGAATTTTGGATTCACGGTGGGCGGCTCGTCTCGCCCGGCGGCCGGTTCCAGGAATGGAATGACGCTCGACGCCCGCGAGATTCCGATTCCACCTTGGATAAGCGGCGACCGGAGAGTTCCGGTTGCGGTTAGATCGCCCGTGGCCGTCGCCGCAACGAACGAATCTCCGGCGAATTTCTGTCGGTATCGAAATCCGTCCAGCGTGAGCTTTGCCGTGATTTGCCGGTCTAGCAATGCGGAAAGGCTGCGTTCCGTCAAAGCCGCCGTCAGGCCGCTTTCCACCGAAAGCGGCGACTGGGCCACGAACGTGAGCTTTCCGCCCTCGCTGTGGTCTGCCTTGAGGTCCAAGTGAAGCCCGTTCTTGTCGAGCCTCGCGGCGGCCGAGACGTTTTGGAACGAACCGGCATAGGCGTTTAGTCCAAGTTTAGGCGCGTTTAGCGTCAGATTTCCGTCGTAAAGCAAGTTCTCCAGCGGGCCAGTAAAGCTCACCGAGCCGCTTGCGGACCCTTCGGTCCTCGCCGGGTCGAGAGCGCCCGAGAGCTCGGCGATTTCTTGTAGCGTTCTTTGTTTCAGCGCAACGCGCACAGCGATATCTTTGTCCCTTGGGATGCTGAGCGGATACAGGTAGGGCAGCGCCGCGACCGCGCTACCTTCAAATCCCCGGAGCTTGTAGGTTCCCTCCAGCGTCAGTTTGCCCTCTTCCGTGCCCGCGCTCGGCACCAGTTGCACCGTCGGAAAGTCGAGGGAAAGGCCGGTAAGCGGGTCATCGTTTATCGGCCTTAAGGTGTCCGCCGGCAACGTGTTCACGGATGCCTGGATCGTCGGATGCAGCGTTTCGCCGGAGATAAGGAACGGCACGGTGACGCTTCCGGCAAGCTTGCTTGCCGACGGGATGAGCGCCGTCAGCTCGGCGAAGTCGAGCGAGGCGATTTCACCGTCGATCGCGATTGCGCCCCCTTCTTCGGCCGTCCCTTTCGCCTGCAACCGGACAACCGGCCCGGTCGTTTCTAAACTTCCGATGTTCCACTTTCGGCCAATCCTGGAAACGGCCGCTTTGATGTCGCCGAGCTTCCGTCCGGATAACGTTAGGTTTTTGGCCTCTAAAATATCAATATCCAGGTCTGGTGCCAAGAGCGGACCCGAGAACGTCCCGCCCAGGTTGAACTCACCTTTCAAAAGTGCGAGCTGCTGGTTCGCATCGTACGAAAATCCCTCTCGGTAGCGCTGACTGCCTTCCACGAGGTCGCTGATTTCGAATCGGTTCGCGTCCAGCCGAAGCCCAAGCGTTTGCGCCTCCGGATCGAACTTGATTTTCGAAGCGACGAGATAGCGGTCAACGCCTCCCACCTGGATGTCACCCAGAACTTGACCGTATCCGTACCGCAATACAGCGGTGCCTGCACCCATCGCCGTCCCGTTAATCACGACGCCTTCGAGATCGCCATCAAACTCCGCCGCGAGGAACGCGGACGACGCAAAACCAAAGCTTCCGGTGCCGCTAACGCGCCCCGTGAGGTCGAAGGGCTGCTCCGGATCGTTGATGATCGATTCTAGTTCTAGGCCCATTGCCTGTATATTTCCTCGTCCGTTCCCGGTAATGAGGTTGTAGCTGAGGTCCACGTTTGCCGTGCCCTCTAGTCCTTCGATTCCGCTGCTACGAACGTACAGGTTGTTTCCGATCAGGGTTGCAGTTATCGGGAGCTTCTCGACCTTTCGACTGGCGACAACCAAGTTTTCGCCTTGGCCGGTAGCGCGGAGTTGAGGTCGCGAGAGAGTTCCGCCGAGGACAATCTTTGGGAAATCGAGCGAGCCAAACGCTCCCTCTTCCACGTAGTCCGACAATTGCAGGTTCGAAACGCTTAGCTCGCCGGATAGCCGCCGACCGGCAATCTGGACTTCGGCGTCGCCTTTTGCCAAGCTCGTCCCGCTCACCGCCTTGATTGACGATAACTGCACCCGCTTTAAGTCCGCCGTGCCTTCGGCCGCGATGAGCGGAATATATTGGTTGTTCCGCTCAAAGTTATATACTTCGACCCGGGCAAGCAAACGGGGATTTGACAAGGTGCCGCGAATCGACCCCCGGATGCTCGCCACCCCTTTCGTTTCTGCGTCCAGCTGCGTCAGTTGAAGGTTTCGACCCTTCACTAAAATCTCAGCCGCGCCGTTCGGCCGCAGGGTGCCTTCGGCGCTTGCCAGTCCGACCGGACCAGCCACCACGGCTCGACTCACATTGAGCTGATTCTTCGCCCAATTTCCGGCAAACGAGATTTCCCCTAGGGACGCGAACGGTTGGCTTGATTCCCCGCGCCAACCTAGTTGCCCGCCACCGGCCAGGTCGATCAGGATGTTTTCAGCACCTTCTGCGAAGGCCGTCGCCGAACCGGTGAACTGGATTTGGTCCGACTTCGCAAGCTGTCGCACCGTCTCCGGGCGGATGGTTGGGGCGACCGCCGCCACATTCAGGCGACCATCCGCCATCGAATAACTTCCAATTCCACTCGCCAAACTTGCAGAAATCAGCTGATTCTCCGCGGCGAAGCTCATCCTCTTGTCATCGCCGTAAAGGCGTGCGACCAGGGCCACCGCCGGAACAGACGGCACCTCGACGGACTTCGCAGAAACCACTGCCTGATATCGCAGCGGTACCCTATCACCGGCCGCGATCCAGCCGTTAGCCGCTAGACCAGCTACCCGAATCCCATCTGCCAACCGAACGCCCGGCAAAGAATCCGCCCGGGCCAACTGCCCCGTGACCGCTCCGGCAACTTGCCAGGCACCAAACTTTGCCCCTCCAACAAACGTCACCTTGCCGTCTGGCAACGCCCCGCTCGCCCGAATTCGAGCCGCTTCTTCGCTGAGGCTAAACTCTGCCTGGCTTTGCCGGACCTGCCAATCACCTTGCTTTAGGCTTTCCGATCGTATGGTCCCGGCGGCGACGGTTCTGAACGGCCCTTTGGGCGGTAGCCATGCTACGGCGCTTCCCGAAACGACCGGCTTGGATACCTCAATGTCGGGCGGCAGGCCCAATATGCCGAAATCCTTCAATAACCGCTCGGGCGTGAGTCCTACCGTCCTCGCATGGAGCAAGAATCCCGGACCGGGGGTCTGTTGGCCGCGCAAAGCGACAGCTCCAGCGCCAGAAACCTGAACTTTTCCAGAGAAGACCAAGTCGTCGCCCAGCCCGGAAGCCAACACGCGCTTGGAGGCGAATTCCTGGGTGATTCGCCTAGCGGGCGAGTCGTCTTCATACAGAACGCGCGCATCCCGTAGGCTCACAAAGAACGGCGTCAAGCCGGGCGGGCCCTTCGTCTTCGGTAAGTACTTCTGGAATTCCAGCGAACCGTCGGCCCCGCGCCGAATCCGCAGGAAGAGTCCGCGGGCACGTACGGTAATTGGCTGCGAGAGACCCCCTTGCGGGTCGAACTTCGGAATCGTGGCCTCATCCAAAGAAAGCAGCGTCCGCCCCGACGCCTCGGAAAGACGGAACCGCTGCGCGGTTATGGTTAAGCTTGAAAGATCAATCCGATAGTTTTCAACTCGGGCCTGAAGCGGACCGGCTTCGGTTTGAAGCACGTAGACGACCGGCGCTCGTGGGTCGAGCAGAGCCAGCAGCATTTCCTGGCCGTACCGATAGCACTGGAACAGAATCAGCGCAATCGGCACACAAAGGATCCCAAGCCGGAGGACAAAACCGACGGCTCGGAGCAGCATGTTCCGCTAAGCGGCGCTCTTTTCTAAGCGCTCACTCATGACCTTCTTGGAGAAGTCGATCGCGTTGTAGGAGCTTCGAATGAATGGGCCAGACGCCACGAAGACAAACCCGATCTCTTCGCCGATGCCTTCGTATTCTTTAAAGACGTCCGGGTGAACGTACTCGGCCACCGGAAGATGCCGCATCGTGGGTCGCAGATATTGACCGATGGTCACTGCGTCCACGCCGATGGCGCGTAGGTCGCGAAGCGTCTGGACAACCTCGTCCTTCGTCTCTCCAAGCCCGAGCATCAGGCCCGATTTTGTGTAGATCTTTGGGTTCAGTTCTTTAACAATTCTCAGCACACTCATCGTTCGCGAATACTTCGCCTGCGGCCGCACGATGGTGTGCAACCTCTCGATCGTCTCGATGTTGTGGTTGTAAATCTCGGGTTCTGCATCCGTCACGTTTTGGATGCACCACCGCTTCCCTTTAAAGTCTGGTGTGAGAACCTCGACAATGGTGTGCGGGTTTTGCGCGTGAATTGACCGGATGGTCTCAGCGAACTGGCCGCTTCCTTCATCGGGAAGGTCGTCTCGCGCCACAGAGGTTACAACGACATGCTTCAGGCCGAGGGTGTTGGCCACGTCTGCAACGTTCGCCGGCTCTTCGGCATCCACGGTTAGGCCTTTGCCAACTTTAATGGCGCAGAAGCCGCAGGCACGCGTGCACGTGTCGCCAAGAATCATGAAAGTTGCGGTCTTTTTCGACCAGCATTCGGGCATGTTGGGGCACCGCGCACTTTCGCAAACGGTATGCAGGCTCTTGGCCCGCATCATCGATTCGACTTCCTTAATCGTGTCCGGTCTAGGAAGTCGAATCGTCAGCCACTCGGGGAGCCGCTGGGACATATAAAGAGTATAGCCCTCGAGGCTCCGAATGGTTCCCTAGTTCACGGTGATGGTGGTCGACGCCGAGCCGCCGTTGGCTGATGCGGTGATGGTCACCGCCGTTCCCGGGCTCGGCTCTTTTCCGGCGACCGGCGAGGAGATGACGTTGAAGCGGGCCGACTGGTTTCCTTGCCGGACAATGACTGACCCCGGCGTGGCCAGGACCGAGGGGTGGGAGCTCGAGAGCATGACCGTTGTGTCGGAGGTTGCGGCCTGCGACATCTGAACGGTGACGCCCGTCGAGGCGCCGGCCGAGATGGACGACTGGTCGGGGGTGGCGACGATGGGAACAGAATTGCCATCGAGGGCGGCAAATGCGAGACCAATTAGGCCAAGAACAGCGACAACAAGTACGGGTGCTTTCATAGCAACCCAATTATCGCCTTCGAGCTCCCGAAATACTGCGTACTAAATACCGGTTATAATTTCTTTAAGCACATTTTCTGGGTCGGATATGTCTCCACGGAGGAGTTCCTCCTGGTACTTTTCCGGCCCAAGAATCTTTCGAAGATCCCACATCTGCCTTTCTGAGCGAGCTTGTTCCTCGTGGCGTGGCCTTGAGTACGGAATCTGTCGGGCGCTTGCGAAGAGCCGGACCGCCCCCGCCGCATCGCCCATCGCCACTCGCCAGTACGCAGCGTTCCGCAAAATTCGAGCCTGGCTAGTAAAGTTTTTACTCTCCTTGAAGGCATTCCACCCACGACCAAGGAGCGACGGAGTGTCCTCAAACCGACCACTTGTGATCTGCCAGTCAATGAGATTCATGCACCGCGTTGCCTCAAGCATCGGCTCAGAGAGCGGCGCTTCCAGCTCAGCAAGGATTTCACGCATCGTCCGAATCGCTGACTCGCGCCGGTGTATCTGACTCTCAAGTGGGACTCTAGCCGCATAGGCTAAAATATTGCAGGCCAAGGCGGGTCTTCGCGGATCATCAGTCTGATGCATCCATCGATGCCACACGCGTTCAGCAATTCTGAACGCCCTCGCCACCCGCCCGCTCACGTAAGCTAAGTGGGCCAAAGAACACCAGCCTCCCAGCGACCGACGAAAGTCTCCGTTTTTGGCCGCCAACAAAATTGCCTCTTTTGCTGCGAGCCTTGCCGCCGAAAACTCTCCCACCTCGGCGGCAACGTAGCTCGTGATGGTCAACAACTGCGGATACCCGGCGGCGCGGACAACCCCTTCTTTCGTACCGAGCCGCTTCAGAAGCTGAAAGCCCTCCACCAGGTATCCCCGGTCAACCCAGTGGAGGTGCGCCAGAATCGCGATTTGAACTGCTTCTTCCACGTCGCCTTCGGCGGCGGCGGCAAGGTCCGAGAACGTCGCGTCAAGATCGGAAAACTTCGATTCCCCTTCTTTGCGGCAAAGTCTTATCACCCAAGACGAACGGCGGCGGCGGAAATCGGCTTCATCCCACGGCGCATGGTTGGCCCGCACCCAGCGGGCAACGTTGCTCTCCACTAGGAACCGCTTGTCTTCCCAACCGGGATCTTCCGCGAGCAGCGAATTCGAAATTAAGCCTTGAAAGGTACGAATCACCGCATCGGGCGGCAGGAGGCCCTCGGCCAAATCGGCAACGTCGTCAACCGTGACCGGGGAAGAGACCTGCCCCATCAGGCGCAAAACGAGAATATCGTCGGGCGATTGATCTCGCAGCCAAACGTCCATGCTTGCCGAAAAGCGGTCCTCGCCCAAGCGCAGACTCCGCACGCGGTCTTGCAGCCGCCGCACTAACTGCCGCGGACTAAACATGTTGGTGTTTTTTGCCAGCGTCTCGATTGCCAAGGGATTGCCCGCAACTTCCCTAACCAACTGCGAAACATCGGCTGCGTTGCGATCGCTAACTCGAAATTTTGGCGACAGGGCCTGGGCTTTGTCCTCAAACAGCTTCACCGCGTCAAACTGGAGAACTTCTGGGAACCCAACCTCTTCTGCGGGGAACGGTAATCCATCGAGCACATACCGAGGAAGCATGCTTCCTGCGGAAGGGGTTCTGGCCACCAGCAGAACGTGCAGGCCCGGCGCGGCATCCAGCAACGCTGGGAGGTGCTCCTGCGCAGAGAGGAGATTCGGGTCTAGCAAGTCCAGGATGAGGCCGCCCGAAAATGTAGCCATTGTCCGCTGAATCGCCGCCCACGGGGTTTCCATCGGTAGCTTAACGGCCCCAAGCTGACGCAAAATCGCATGGCCGGCAAACCCGCCGTCGGTAGCACCTTGCAGGTCAACGTATCGCACGGGAAACGCTGAGGGCTCCGGCTCGGACGCCTCCCAGATGAGCCGCGCCAGTTCGCTCTTTCCCGTACCCGGCACGCCAAGCAACCAGCTCAAGCGGTTTGCCGTAAGTTGGCGAATAACCTCGTCGAACTCAGCGTGACGACCCACGATCAGGCTTCGCGAGGCAATGGGACTTCTGCGAGTTTCAACTCCGGACAGCTCTCGCCGCCGGCCGACAAGGAAGCGGTCCGGCGCAAAGTCACCGAAACTTCCGAGTTCTTCAAATGTCCACTCGTCAGAATGGGACGCGCGAATGAGGCCGTGTACGGCTACAGAGACAGCCCATTGATCGGGCGAGCAAAGGCTCGCAAAGGTTTTCCAGTTTTCTAACTGCCCGGGCAAAGGGACGCCGCCATCGGCTTCAATTTCGGCGGTCAGGTGCACGGAACCGTATTTTTTCTCTGCAGCCGCCTCGAGGGCAGAGCGGAACGGAGTCACCGTCACGAAGTCGGCGGAGTCAACGGATACCACCAGAACGAAGAGGAGCCTTTCGCTTTGCCCTGGCAAGTGATACGGCCTCTCCTCCATGAAAAGTAGATGGGAAGGAACTCAAGAAAAGTTCAAAAAGTTGGTGCGCGGGAAAGGACTCGAACCTTCACGCTTTGTGGGCGCTACCACCTCAAGGTAGTGCGTCTACCAATTCCGCCACCCGCGCGCTCCAGGCAAGAAGATACCACACTCTTCGCCGGGCGCGCGGGCGTTCAGATCTTAGACCACTCGCGGCGTGAAGTCCGTCTCCGGCGTCACTTCGCGGCAGAAGGCGGCCATCATGCGGGCGCAGTTCTCAACGTCCGTAATCGAAAGCACTTCGCACGGAGTGTGCATGTAGCGTAAAGGAACGCCAACGATTCCCGTCGCCATCCCCGCGCGGTTCAGCTGCATCGCGTTGCCGTCGGTGCCAGTGCCTCGGGGGCTCACGTCGACTTGGTACGGAATCTCTGCCTTTTTGCATGCGTCAAGAATCATCCGAAAGACGACCGGATTCGAGTTCGGACCGCGCATCACGCTGGGCCCATCACCAACGTTCAGTTCTCCGTACCGAGCCTTCGACACCGACGGCGTATCCATCGCATGGTTCACGTCAACCGCCAGGCCAACTTGCGGATTGATGCTAAAACTCGATGTGCGGGCACCGCGCAGGCCAATCTCCTCCTGAACGGTCGCCACGGCGTAGACGCCGACTTCGGGGTGCAATCCGCCCTCTTCTTTGAGGCTACGAAGCGCTTCCGCTACGATAAAGGTGCCCATTTTGTTGTCGAAACCACGCGCCGTAGCCCGGTTGCCCAGCAGCCGCTGGAACTCCACCTGGTAGGTCACACAGTCTCCCAGCGAGATCAGCTCCTCGGCTTCTTCGCGCGAGTCGGCCCCGACGTCAATCCAAAGATCGTGCATTTCGATACGTCGCTTGCGCTCTTCCTCGTCCATGAGGTGGATCGCCTTACGCCCAATCACGCCCGCAACCTTTTCCTTGCCGTGCACCCAAACCCGCTGCCCGACTGGAATCGCGGTGTCATGTCCGCCGATCGCCTGGAAGTAGACGAAGCCTTTCTCGCTGATGTAGTGAACAATGAAGCCGATCTCGTCCATGTGTCCGGCCAGCATGATCTTGGTCTCGGCATCCGGGTTCAAAATAGCGGCCACGTTCCCGTGAACATCCGTCGTGATCGCATCCGCAAAGTCGCCAACGTAGGCTCGGTAGGCCTCGGCGGCCGTCTCTTCGAATCCAGATGGGGACGGGATGTTGACGAACTGGCTAAAAAATTGGAAAGATGCCTCGCGCATATCGCTCAATTATGCGCAATAAACCGTGCTATCGGACGGAGCGTGATGCGCTCCGAGCGCGAAGCCAGATCGCGAGAGAGTTCATTGAAAGCAAAAGCAGCATCAGGAACAGAATGGCGCTTGCGGCGGCATCGTTGAAGCCTTTGCGCGACTCCAGCGACCAGTCAAAGATCTGGATCGGCAGAACGGTGTAAAGATCATTCAGCTTAGACGGGGCTCCTGGCACAAAACTGGCGGCTCCGACCACGATGAGCGGAGCGGTTTCGCCCACGGCACGCGACATGGCGAGAATCACGCCGGTGAGAATGCCCGGCATCGCCGCCGGGAGCACTTGAAGCCGAATGGCTTGCCAGCGGGTCGAGCCAAGCGCCAAGGATCCGTCTCGGTACGACTGGGGCACGGCGCGCAGGGCTTCCTGCGTAACGATGATGACCATCGGCAGGACGAGAAGACTCATGGTGAACGCTCCCGCGAGGATGCTCTGCTGAAGGTTGAACCAGCGCGAGAACACCGCAAGCCCAAGCAGGCCGTAGACGATTGACGGCACGCCGGCGAGGTTTGAAATGTTCAGCTGGATAAACCGGATGAACGCGGTTTTCTTAAGGGTGAATTCCTCCAGATAAATCGCAGCGGCAACTCCGATGGGCACGCTCAGTGCGCCCGTGAGCGCCATGATCCAAAGGCTGCCAACGACCGCCGGCCAAATGCCCGTCCGCGCCGGGCGACCCGAAAGCGGCGACCCGATGAACTCGAGGCTGAAGCGCGGTGCCCCGTCGTGGACAATTTTGATCAGGAAGATGAACAGCAGCAGCACACTGAAGGCCACGGCCGTGAAGCAGAGCGCGCGAAACGCCCCGTCCTTTCGCCGCCGCTTTCGGGTGTAGCTGCTGGCCGTCATCATTAGGCGTACACCTGGCGGAACTTCCGCACGAGCCGGGCAGCAATCACGTTAAGGAAAAGCGTAAACGCGAAGAGCGTCACGCCAACCGCGAAGAGCGAGTAAGACTTCATTGTTCCGGCCGGCGCATCGCCCTTCGAGGTGCTGACGATGTAGGCCGTCATCGTCTGAACGCTCTGGGTCGGATTGAAGGTGAGCTGCGGGGTCGAACCCGCCGCCAACGCGACCGCCATCGTCTCGCCGAGTGCACGGCTGAGGGCCAAAATGAAGGCCGCCATGATGCCGGAAAGGGCCGCCGGAACGGTCGTTCGGGTGGTCACCTCGGCTTTCGTAGCGCCCAAGGCATAGGCCGCGTCGCGCAAGGGCCTCGGTACGGCCGCGAGCGCGTCCTCGCACAAGGAGGAAACCAATGGCAGAATCATGATGCCGACGACGATGGCACCGGCCAATGCGTTGGAGCTTTGAATGCCCGGAAGCAGCGGTTTGAGCAGCGGCGTGACAAAGAAGAGGCCAAAGTAGCCGTAGACGACGGTTGGAATTCCGGCCAGAAGCTCCAGCAACGGCTTGAGAATCGAGCGAACCCGAACTGAGGCGTACTCGCTGAGGAAGATCGCACTGAGCAGGCCCAGCGGAATGGCGACGATCCCTGCCCCAACGGTGATGATCAGCGTTCCGGTGATAAGCGGCAAAACGCCGTAGGACACCGGCTCGCGGGTGGGCCGCCACTCGGTGCCGGTGAAAAAGTCGATCGGAGATACCGCTCGGAAGAACGGTATCGACTGGCTCAGCAAGACCCAGATGATGCCGAAGGTCGTTACGACGCTGAGAAGGGCCGACGCAAAGGTCAGCCATCGCATCAGAGACTCAACGGCCCGCGGAACGCTCCGCGCTGATTTTTGTCCAGAAACGTGCTGGACCGGGGCGTTCCGCATCATTGGCTAGATTACTTGGTGGATTCCTTTTTGAGGATGTCGGTGATCTTCATTCCCGGCGTAACGCCCTGGAAGACGCTGCCCATGGTTGCGGCATCAAGCCGAGCCTGCACGGCATCGTAGGCGTCCTGCGGAAGCTTCACGTACTTTGCCTCAACCACGGCCTCCGTGCCTGCACCAAGCGTGAACTTCAAGAACTCCTTGACTTCGGCCCGGTCGAACGCCTTCTTCGAAACGTAGAGGAACAGCGGTCGGCTCAGCGGGCGGTAGCTACCGTCAGCAATCGTCTCGACCGTCGGAAGGGTGGTGTCAACGGCGACGGCCTTCACCTTGTCGGCATTCTCTTCCAGGTAGTTGAACCCAACGTAGCCAATCGTGTTCTTGTCGTTCGCGACTGCTTGGATGATGGTCGTGTACTCCTGGTTCGGCTGATACGCCTTTCGAATCTGGTTCTTCTTGCCGTTCACGGCTTCGGTGAAGTATTCGTAGGTTCCGTGGTTGTCGGTCGGGCCGACGAACGTGATGGCATCTGCCGGCCAAGCTGGGTTGATGTCCTTCCAGGTCTTCACCGTGCTGTCGGCCGCCCAAGCCATCTTCAGTTCGGCAAGAGTCATGCTGGTTGCCCAGGTGTTTGCCGGGTTCACAACAATGGAGACGCCATCGAATGCGATCGGAACTTCCACGAAGTCGATCGACTTTGCCTTGGCTCGCTCGAGCTCCTTCTCTTCGATGGGTCGGCTGGCGGTCGCGATGTCGATCTCGCCGTTGAGGAACTTGGTGAAGCCGCTACCGGTGCCGGACTTGCTCACGTTTACCGTCACGTCCGGGTTGTTCTTGCTGAAGTCCTCGCCGAGAAGCTGCGCGATCGGATACACCGTCGAGCTGCCGTCGATGTTAATCGTGCCGGCAAGCTTTGCCGCCGAGCCGTCGGGCTTTTCGCCGGCCGGTTTAGCCCCTGCGGTGTCATCGGTCGGAGCACAGCCAAACAGCGCGATGCCGAAGGCGAGCGTTGCGAGACCGAGGCCGAAATTAAGTTTCTGTTTCATGGTTCTCTTCTGCCGGAAAAGGCAAACTACCCCGGAAACGTTAAGGGACGGTTAAATACCCAGACACGATAAACTCTCCGATTGATGCGAAAGGAATGGACCGGATGGATCAAAGACCGCAATTGGGCGGCCTTGGAAAAGGAAGCGAAGCGTGAGCCCAACCAAGCACTCACCGATACCGTGGACGAGTTGGTGCGGGGCCTCGACGAGAAAGCCGATCTAAAGGCCCTCAAAAAGATTCTCTTCCTCCTGAAAGAGCGAGGTTACACGCCCGACCACGTGGACGAAGTTCCCGACCAGATCGTGATTCCGTTTCGGTTCGCTCTCCTCATCTCCCCCGATCCCAGCGGTGCGAGCGTGATCAGTCTTGCGGAAGAAGCCAACGGCCGCGTCCGATGGTTCACCGCCCACGTCCATCCGACCGAGGGCGTGACTCGAGCCAGCGAAGAGACCCTTTCCGTTGGCCAGTCGACCGAGCATCGAGACGACCTCCTGCGAAGATCGGTTGCCCCGCAGGTCGCCGCCGAAATCCCTCTCGAGTACGCCCAACAGCGTCTTGGCGCCGCCATTCGAAGCACCGGCGAGCGTTTGCCGCTGCTTGCGACCGCTTGGCGAAAATACTTTGCCGAACTTCCCGAGGCCGAGCATCCCGCGAGGGCATTTGAGCGTGGCTCGGTTGGGACCGAGGCCGACGAGCGAGCCGCCGCCTTCCTTGGAATCGTCGAAACTGAAGATTGGCGACTGGAACTGGGCAGCGTGAGCCCGACCTTGCGCGAGCTCTACGACGCCCAAGCGGCCAGGAATGGACTCTCGGACGAAGAACGTCAGGCCGAAACGTTGCGGCTCCTTGCCGGTGCGCGGGCCCAACTGTTTACTGCGGCGGTTGTTGCCGACCACGTCGCCCGACTGCTGGACCTCACGCTTGCGTTGTCGCGATCCGGCGACGAGGACTTCAAGAAGGTTCTCGACATCGCCCTGGAACTGGAAGAAATCGGCGGCGAGAGCGCCTACGCACGGGCGATTACGGACCGATCGGTCATGTTCCTCGTTGAAGTCCTGCGCCGTAACGAGCGGAGCCAACGATGAAATTACGAGATCTCCTGTTCGGGGCCGGCGTCGTAGGCACCGGCTTGCTTACGTACGGCGCGCTCGTCGAGGTCGGCAACCTCGTCCTGGAGAAGCGGAAAATCCATCTGCCAAACTGGCCCGAGCACCTTGCCGGATTCACGATGGCGGTCCTCGGCGACCTGCATGTGAAGGATGAGACGACGGCGGAGCTCAGTCGGCGGGCGGTCGCGATGGCCCTCGAAACCGACCCGGACGTCGTGGTTTTCGTCGGCGACTTTGTGGAGTGTTGGAAGCCGGTTACGCCCGAGCTTTTGGGCAGCGTTTTGGAACCGCTCCTTCTTATGGGCGGCCGCGCGGTGGCTGTCCCCGGCAATCACGATTACCACGGCGGCAACCCCAAGCTCTTGAAATTGATCCTCGATGAGCTAAACATCCGTCTGCTCCGGAACGAAATCTGGGAGCATCAGGGCATCCAGTGGGTCGGCATTGACAGCTACCAGGCCCATGCCGGCCGGCCCCGCCAAACGATGAGCAACCTTCGACTCGGTCCGGCGATTGCGCTTTGGCACGAGCCAGACGCGGTGGACTACCTCCCCGAAGGATGCAACCTCATGCTTTCGGGTCACTCACACGGCGGCCAATTCATCCTGCCGGGCGGATTCACGCCGAAGTACAGCGAAATGGGTCGCAAGTACCCGCGCGGTTTCTATCCCCACGCCCCGACCCCGCTCTACGTGACGCGCGGCGTTGGCACGACGTTTTTCCCCAGCCGATTGAACTGCCGACCCGAGGTGAGCCTGCTCACTTTGTATCCGGCGGAAGCCTCGTGATGGCCCGCGGCGACGTGCCGAGCTATCTCGTCGATCTCCGAACGGTCCTTCAGCACGCCGAGTTCGAGATCCGCTACGCCGGGCCGCACAACTTTATGGGTCGTCGGCTCTATCCGTGCGACGCCTGCTTTCTGGAGCAATCTGCCGCCGACGCGCTCGCGAAGACCGAGAAAGTCATCCGTCGGTACGGGTTGCGCTTCCGAATCTACGATGCCTACCGACCGCTTGCCGTGACCCGACAGATGTGGAATCGCATCGGCGATCCGAGATACGTCGCCAATCCAAAAACAGGCTCCCGCCACAATCGCGGATGCGCCATCGACCTCACCCTAATGGATTCGCGCGGGCGTAATCTCGACATGGGCACGGAGTTCGACGACTTTTCCGAGCAATCGCACACCGCTTATGCCAATTTTCCCGCCGAAGTTTTGGGCAACCGTGCCCTGTTGCGGGAGATCATGGCGTCGGCCGGCTTTGGCGTCATTCGAACCGAATGGTGGCACTTTGACGGGCCGAACTGGCACGAATTCCCCGTGCTCGACGTGAGCCTTAACGCTTTGAATCGCCAATCTCGCCGAAGTTAATTCCGCTCAATATGCGTGGCAACGCGCTCCAGCAGGAGGCGCAAACTCTCTTGGGTAAACGGCTTCGAGAGATGATCCCACATTCCAAATTCGATACATCGCTCGCGCTCTTCATCGAACGCATGGGCGGTGAGTGCGACAACCGGGATATTGCTGTCGAGCGCGTGAATTCGGCTCGTGGCGGCAAAGCCATCTAGCCGGGGCATCTGCAAATCCATCAGGACGAGGTCGAACTTACCGGGCCGGAAAACATCGACCGCCTCTTGGCCATCCTCAACCGCCGTCACCAAGCAGCCAAGCTTCTTCAATGCCCGATTTGCGACGAGTCGATTCGTTGGGTTATCTTCGGCCAGCAGAACTCGCAGCACCGGAATTTCCCGTCGCCGCGTCACTCTCGGCGCGTTGCCGTCACCCTTCGCATCCGGGTGCAAGGGCAGCCGAACGGTAAAGGTTGTTCCTTCACTGAACTTGCTCTGAACGCCAATCGTTCCGCCCTTCATTTCGACCAAGCTTCGGACGATCGTGAGACCAAGGCCGGTCCCGCCCTGCTCTCGGGCGGTTGAGTTATCCACTTGAACAAAGCTCTCGAAGATTCGCGGAAGGTCGGCCTCTGGGATCCCGATGCCGGTATCGGACACCACGATTTCAATCATTCCGCGTCGGGCGGCCGAGACCCGGAGACAGACTTCGCCACCGGTCGTGAACTTTACGGCGTTGTTGGCCAAGTTTCCAACGATCTGGCGGTACCGGAGCTCGTCGAACATGGCCGTCTCCGGCAGGTTCGGATCCCAATCGAGCCAAAGGCGAGTGCCTTTTCGCTGGGCCAGCGGCATGTTGTTGCGAATCACATCCTCGAACGGAAGCCTCAGCCAATGCGACTTCCTCAAAATCGATAGCTTTCCTGCCTCAATCTTTGACACATCTAGGACGTCATTGATCACGCCGAGCAAAAGGTTCGCGCTGGATCGAAGCGTCCGCACGAACTCCTGCTGGTCTTCCGTGAGATCTGTGTCTGCCAGAAACTCCGCCATGCCGATGATGCCGTTCATCGGGGTGCGAATTTCGTGGCTCATGTTGGCCAGGAACCGCGTCTTCATTTTCGAGGCGACTTCGGCGGCTTTCAACGCACCCTTCAAGTCTTCTTCGTCCTTTCGGTGGTCGATGGAAATGGCGGCAAAGTTGGCGAACGACTCAACCAGCCGAATCTGCATGAGCGTTGGCGCACGGTTGGTTCGGTAGTAAACGGCCATGCTCCCCTGCGGGCACCCGTCCCGGTCGAGAACGGGAACCGACCACGCAGCAACCAACCCTAGCTGCAAGGCAAGGTCAGTCAGCCCGTTGAAAAGTAGATCGGTTGAGATATCCGTCACGATGACCGGTTCCCCGGTCGAAATTGCCGCCCCGCAACATCCGGTCTGGGCGGCAAGCTGTAACCCGCGGAGTTCCTCCGCGTAGGCCGGAGGCAAGCTAGACGAGAAAACCGAGGTCACCACTCGCTTCGGGTCGACAAGCACAGCGAGTCGGGGTCGATGTCCTCGTAGCAGGTCAGCAGCCCGGCCATGATCTCCGGTAGCGGCTGACCGGTTGCCAGACCTTCGAGGGCGGCCGCTTGTCCGGAGAGAACCTTTTCTCCCAGCCTGCGCTGCTCGTTTTCAAGCTGAATCTCTTTCAACAGTTCGGCCCGTTCGATTGCCGCCGCCAGCGAAGCAGACAACGAGCGAAGGGCGATCTCATGCGCCGGTCCGATGATGGTTTCCTTGGAGGTTTTCACCAAGACGAACCCATACATCCTGGGATCCTCGAACGGAACCTTGATTCGAACGAGCGTTCCTACCGGTTTCTCACTCGAGAAATCGGTTGGCACCTCCAGATCGCTTTCGGCTTCTTCGCCGGAGGAATCACCGATCCACGAGCTTTCGGTCGGGCCAGTCCGGCGGCCGAACTTGACGCCACAGCTCTTGGCATCCGTAATTTTTTGCACTTCAGCGGCGGCAAAGTCGAGAATCGCCGGGATCGTGTTTTCCCGCACGAGAAACTGGCTGAGCCGCTCAAGGGACTCTGCGATTCTCAGTTGCCGCTGCAGGTCGCGGTTTGCCCGACGCAACATCATCTGGTCGACGACCTGACGCCCCAGGACCTCTAAGGCGCCCATCGTTTGCTCGGAAATCTGCCGTGGTTCTTGGTCGATAACGCAGAGTGAGCCGAGAACCTGTCCGCCTGGCAAGGTGAGCGGAACGCCCGCGTAAAAGATCACCTGTCCCGTCAGCACCAGCGGGTTCGATAGGAAGCGCGGGTCCAGCCGAGCATCTTCGACAACTAACGGCCGCTTGCCGGGGAGGATGTGCTGGCAAAAGCTCACGTCTCGGCTCGTCTCGCACACCGGCATTCCGATGCGGGCCTTGAACCACTGCCGATCTTCGTCGATCAGGGAGACCAACGAGGTCGGGACGCGGGCGATGTTCGCGGCCAGAATCACAATCTCGTCGAACGCTTGCTCGGGTTCCGTGTCTAGGATCTCAAGTTCTCGCAGAACACGCAGCCGGTCCACCTCTTCTACCAAGGTTAGGGCGAAGGGCGCTGCGACAGACATGCTTGCATCCACTTGCACACTTTGATTATCCGCGGTTTCGCGTCGGAGTTGCATAAGTTCTTCGAAAGTGCCGATAAAGTTGTCAGCAGTCGCGCTGGTATCTTGGAAAAGTCACTCGACGGGCAAGACGCCCAGGTACTCCGTGGCCCCCGTAGCTCAGTGGATAGAGCAACCGCCTTCTAAGCGGTTTGTCGCAGGTTCGATTCCTGTCGGGGGCGCCAATTTTTTGTGCCCATTTTCGGAGTGCGGTGGCTCTGCCGCCGCACTCCAAAAAAGAGAACTACGCTTCTTCGAAAACGTCCTGGGTGGCTTTCTGGTTGAGATCTCGGTAATTCGTTCGGTGCTTTTTCGAACTCGCCACGAGCCGATCGGTCGTCTCGTGAAAGTCGAGGCCGGTTGCGTCCAGCGTATTTCCCTTCTTCATCGCGATGCCTTCCGCTTGCGCCCAGACTCCCGCGTGCGCGCCAACGTAGCTGAAAGTCCAGTTCCCAAGTCGCTCACAAGCATCGATGACCTCCCGAACCTGTGCGGCGGTGGCTCGGGTCGAGGCGTTCTCGTGACCGTCGGTGAAGATAATGACCAGCACCGAGGGAGAGTCCTCCTGCGCCTGTGCGCCGCCAAAAACGCCCTGCCCGATGTGATCTCGGTATTGCGTTACCGACGCATAGACCGTGTCGAGCAACGCCGTTGACCCCACCGCCCGGTAGTCCTCGCGGGTCAGTGGCGCCACGTCCGCGACCGCTTTGCCCGCGAAAACGATCCGGTGGTCGTTGGCAAACGTCACCAGCGACACCACCGTCGAAAGCCCGTCGTTCCGCGCCTCGGCCTGCATTTCGCCAATATAGGTGTTAAATCCACCGATCACATCGTCGGCCTGATCGGACATGCTTCCACTCCGGTCCAGGATAAACAGAATGTGCTGAGACTTTGGCGCAGAAGTAGGATTTTGGGGCATGAACTTTGTACGCGGCGTGATGGCCACCGGTTGCAACGGCGTCACGATTTTGCGTTGTTGACGGCAAAACGCCGCCCGGTGCCGTAGCCCGCCTAACCCGCTAAGTAAGATAGGAAATTATGCGAAAGCTGTGGGGCGGGGCGTTTAACGAGACAACGGCGGAGCTGGTCGACCGGTTCGGCCAGTCGATTCAGACCGATTTGAACTTCTGGCAAGAAGACATCATCGGGTCGGTTGCCCACGCCCGCATGCTCGGCGAGCAAGGAATCATCTCGCCCGAAGAAGCCAAAGCCCTGATCGACGGTCTAGAGCGGATCCATGAGGAAGGCCCGTCCTACTTAAAGCTTGACGTCGAGGATATTCACACTGCCATCGAAGTCCGGCTCCACGAGCTCGTCGGCGAGGTCGCCGGCAAGCTGCACACCGCCCGCAGCCGCAACGACCAGATCGCCACCGACACCCGCATGTTCACCGTAAACGAACTGATAGCGCTGCAGGACGAAATCAAGAAGCTTCAGGGGCTTTTCTTGGAAATTTCCAGCCGCGAAAGCGGCACGTTGATGCCCGGATACACCCACCAGCAGCGCGCCCAGCCGGTTACGCTCGGCTTCCATTTGCTCGCCTATTTCTGGGCGTTCCAGCGGCACGGCACCCGTAGCGAGCGCATCGTCACCGTCACCAACTACTCCCCGCTTGGCGCCGCCGCGCTCGCCGGAACGTCCTTCCCGATCGATCGCGAAGCGACCGCGCAAGAGCTTGGCTTCATCGCGCCGATTCCGAACGCGCTCGATGCCACAAGCGACCGAAGCTACATCATGGACGCGCTGCACCTTTGCGCGCTCATCATGATCGACCTTTCGCGTATCTCGCAGGAGCTGATCCTTTGGTCGGGCAAAGAGTTCGGCTTCGTCAAGCTCAGCGACACCGTGACCACCGGATCGAGCATCATGCCGCAGAAGCGAAACCCGGATATGGCCGAGCTGATTCGCGGCCGAACCTCCCGCGCCATCGCCAACTGGACCACCCTTGCCGGCACGATGAAGGCCCTGCCGCTGGGCTACAACCGCGACACCCAAGAGGACAAGCCGCCGCTTTTCGATTCTTTGCGAAAGTGTCGCGATTCCATCCAATTGGTCTATCTGATGCTGGAAACCGCCGATTGGCAGACGCAACGCATGGCAGAATCAACCTACGGCGACTTCAGCACCGCGACGGATCTGGCCGACTATCTTGCGACGACCGGCATGCCGTTCCGCCAGGCGCACGAGATCGTCGGGCGGCTCGTGCGGCATTGCCTCGATCTCGGAATCGTTCTCGAAGAGCTGACCCCCGAAAGGCTGGCCGAGATCGAGCCGGATGTTCCGGCGGCGGCGCTAGGTGTGCTTTCGGCGGCCGGTTCGGTGGCGCGGCGAGAATCTCTGGGTGGTCCCGGCCCCAACGCAATGGCAACGCAACTCGCCCATGCCCGTAACCTTTTTGACGAGCGTGGATTCCCACGCATTGCCTAGGCGTAGACTAACCCCATGCAGTCTCTTTCGGCGGATGTAGCCATCATTGGAGGAGGTGTCGGCGGTTTTGCTGCCGCGCTGGCCGCCGCTGAGTCGGGGCTCAAGGTTATCGTGACGGATGAGTCTCCCGAGTTGGGCGGGCAGCTAACCTCGCAGGCCGTACCGCCGGACGAGCATCCTTGGATCGAGAGCTTTGGCCGCACCGCGCGCTACGCCCAGTTCCGAAGCCGCGTGCGTCGCCACTACCTTGCCTGCGGCGACTTCACGCCGGAGCAGCCGCACTTCAACCCCGGTTCCGGTTGGGTCTCCAACCTATGCCACCCGCCGACCCTTGCGCGCGCCGTGCTGAACGACATGATCTCTCCGTACGTTTCGGGCGAGACAGTTCGGGTTCTGGTCAACCATGCTCCCGTCTCCGCCGACGCCCGACAAGGAAGCGTTCGGTCGGTCACCTTGCAGAACCCAGATGGCGTCCTCGTGCGGATCGAAGCGAAGGTCTTCCTCGACGCCACCGAACTGGGCGACCTACTCCCGCTTACCGAAACGGCCTTCGTCACCGGATTCGAGAGCCAAGCGGAGACCGGCGAACCGCTTGCGCCGCTGGAGGCGGACCCGAACGACTGGCAGGCAATCACCTGGGTTTTTGCCGCCGCCTGGGACCCCGGCCACACTCAGCCGATCGTCCAACCGGAAGGCTACGAGTTTTGGCGCAACTATCGGCCCGACTTCTGGCCCGGAAACTTGCTAGGCTTCACCGACGTCCACCCGATTACGTTGCTGCCGCGATACCTTCCGCTGCTCGGGGCATCAATGGGACTTTTTGGCTACCGCAAAATCATTAGCAAGGATGTAGAAACCGGCGCGCTTGACACCACGGCGGTGAACTGGCCGATGAACGATTACTTCCTTAGCACCGCGCTCGATCCCGGCGCGGCCCAGGCATCCAAACAACTCTCAGAATCGTTGTTGTTTTGGCTCCAGACCGAAGCGCCGCGCCACGATTCCGACCAGCTTGGGTATCCGGAACTTCGACTCGCCCCCGAGGCGACCGGAACGCCCGACGGCTTTGCCTCGCGCCCCTACATCCGCGAATCTCGGCGGATCAAAGCCCTCACGACGATCACCAGCCGCGACGTTTCGGCGGCGGATAACCCGAACCGCGACCGAGGAACGCATTACGAAGACAGCGTCGGCGTCGGTTCGTACCGCATCGACCTTCACCCAAGCACCGGTGGACGCAACTATCTCGATGTCGCGTCCCTTCCGTTCGAGATCCCGCTGCGCGCTTTGATCCCCGTCGAGACCAAAAACCTCGTCGCAGCGGCAAAAAATATCGGCACGACGCACATCACAAACGGCTGCTACCGGCTCCACCCGGTGGAGTGGAACATCGGCGAGGCGGCCGGGCACCTTGCTTCGTTCTGCGTTCTGAACGGAGTCCAACCGGCGGACGTCGCGGCGGAGACGAAGCTCCTCCGACGCTTCCGGACCGAGATCGCGGCGGCGGGCATTCAGATCTCCTGGCCGCAAATTTCGTTACAGGGCTAGAAACGATGACGCTGCTTCTCGGGCTGGTACTCACGCAAGTGCAACCGCTTCCGGCCGAGATCAAAAATCCGGATGCGCTCACCCCCGCCTGGACCCGGCGGCATCGCCTGCGAGATGACATCGCCCTGCTCTGCCGAACGGTGAAGATGAGCGGCAACGAACCGCCTCACGGGGGTGCGTGGGTGATGACGAAATCCAACCCGATCGCAAAGGCGGCTCTCTCGCTGCCCGGCAAACGAGTCTTTCCGGTTGGGTCGGTGCTGATCAACGAAAAGTTCGACCGGCAGACCGGCGGAAAGCCGGCGCTGTTCACCGGCATGGTGAAACGAGAAAAGGGCTTTGCGCCCGCCGTCGGCGACTGGGAGTTCTTTGTCGTGAACCTAGCAAAAAAGCGATTCATCGAGCGCGGCAAGATGGAGTCTTGCATCGGCTGCCACCAAACGGTCGCGAAAGCAGGCTACGTGTTTAGCATCGC